>Ga0208872_1000078_pt1 | contig 98573 bp, 85 predicted proteins | sample CryBogCBH12Aug08_FD_185508 | JGI IMG/M metagenome (GOLD analysis project Ga0208872, IMG submission 185508) | Freshwater microbial communities from Crystal Bog, Wisconsin, USA - CBH12Aug08 (SPAdes) | ecosystem: Environmental > Aquatic > Freshwater > Lake | place: Crystal Bog, Wisconsin, USA...
CGGCTCGGTGTAGCTGAAATAATGCGGCCGGAAACGGATCTTCACGTCGCTGCCCATGAGTTCGCGGAAGACGAATTCCACCGTGCCCTTGAGGTCGCCGACGGTGACGTTCTTGTCCACGTAAAGCCCCTCGATCTGATGGAACGTGGGATTGTGCGTGGCGTCGGCGTTGTCGCGGCGATACACGCGGCCGGGCACGATGATGCGCACGGGCGGCGCTTGCTTTTCCATCACGCGAATCTGCACGGACGAAGTGTGCGTGCGGAGCAAACGCTTGTCGCCCGTGTTCAAATAAAACGTGTCCTGCGAATCGCGCGCGGGATGGTCAGCGGGCGTGTTGAGCGCGTCGAAGCAATGATACTCGTCCTCGATCTCCGGTCCGTCCGCGACGGCGAAACCAATCTTGCGGAACGCGCGGACGATGTCATCGGTGACCTGCGTGAGCGGATGCAGTTTGCCGAGCGCGCGGCGGCGTCCGGGCAACGTAAAATCGGTCGGCTCTTTCGGCAGCGCGGCTTTCATCTCCAATTCTTCGCGGCGGGCGGCGAGCGCGGCTTCGAGTTCCTGCTTGGCTGCGTTGATGAGTTTGCCGGCGGCGGGTTTTTCCTCTTTCGAGAGCGTGCCGAGCTGCTTCATCAGCGCGGTGAACTTGCCGTTCGGCCCGATCCACGCGCCTTTGGTCTGTTCCAAAGCGGCGAGGTCAGGCGCGGTGTTGAGTTCGGTCAAAGCGGTTTGCTTGAGCGGTTCGATTTCGTTCAGGAACGACATAAAAGGTTCAAAAGTTTAACCACAAAAGACGCAAAGAACACTCAGAAAAACAATCAGCAAGCAAGGCTACGCATTGGCGCAAGCAGAAATACGGCGAGAAATCATTCCATCTCCAATCAGGATTTTTTGGGCGACCAAAGACTCAATGCGGCGTTTCATTGCTGCCAAAACTCGTGCCGTGGTTATTTTATTTGGTTTTGCATGATAACCGTTCACCACGGCAGCATCGTCATGTAGCCATTCAAAACCATCAATGAAGGCGACGAGGTTTCTGTCCCTGCGTTGCTTGGCATCGTGGTAATGAATGCCATGTCCAAAGTCCCCACCGTCAGCGGGTGTTACCGGCCATTCATGCCACTGGATTATTGGCTTAGTCATTTTGTCGTTGAGAAAAGTTTGTCATATAACACTTCGATAGATTCAACCTTATCGAATTTACTTTTTGGGATTTTGCGAATATTGGGACGTTCGGCTTGGAATCCATTTTTGTTGCGCTTGGTGTGCTTTGCAACTTTGTATTTTTTTGGATCCTGTAATTGTTTTACTGCTTCCGATCCAAGAAATAAAAGTTTACTGAAGGTCAAGTCATGCTCATCAAAGAAAATCCAAATCACACATCCACTGGGTTTATTAGCAAGTTTGACATTAACTTTTTGATATGCGGCTTTGCCATCCTTGATTGTCGTTTTGAGTTGGATATGCCTGACACACTTAGCCATTTCTAAAATCAAATCGTAACCCGAATTGTCCACTTCAGGTTTTGAAATTTCCAACGCGCATCTTCGGTTGCCTTTATCCTTCCATGACAATTTCAAAAGTTTTCCGATAAAAAGATGTTCAATCAATTTTTCACGGAATGACGAGTGGACCGTATTTTGGTCTGGTGAGTTTTTGTCAGCCATAGTCAGAAAATTATACAAGCTTAAATCATTGGTCAAACCTCGCTTGAGCAATAGCAGCGTTTTGTAAATCTTTCAAAGTTCTGGCCACACCAGGAAAACCATGTGAAAATTGATTCGTGTTAAAGCGAAAGCCTGAAGAATTACAAAAGCTGGAGATGGATTATGCTGGAATCATCGAAAACATCATGCGTTTCGAAAACCAATTGCTGCCTGCCTGTCCATCATGTGGTTCGGATCATACAGCCGTTATTCAGTTTGGGGTTATTGGCCGAACAATTCTAATTGCTGGAGCAACTACTAAGATAAAGTTGCTACCAAATAAGGCTCCCGATGACCCTTCCAAATTTTTTTGCAATCAGTGCGAACGATATTTTTGAGCAGTTATCACAACTAAACCAGAACCGTTCAAATTAAAATAAAAACGGGCGACCAGCAATGGTCGCCCGTTCCTGAATTTTATTTTTGAATTAAGCCTTGGCCAAGGTGGCGGCGGGCTTGGCCTTGAGCGCTTTCTTGGCGACGTTCACCAATTCGGCAAACGCCACGGCATCGGTGGCGGCGAGGTCAGCGAGCACCTTGCGGTCGAGTTCAACTTTTGCGGCCTTGAGCCCTTCAATGAAGCGGCTGTAGGTCAGGCCGAGGTCACGGACGGCGGCATTGATGCGGATCTGCCAGAGATAGCGGTAATTGCGCTTCTTGGTGCGGCGGTCGCGGTAGGCGTATTGCCGGCCGTGATCCACGGCGTCGGACGCGTAGCGGTAAAGTTTGGAGCGCTTGAGGCGGAAGCCTTTGGCGGCTGTCAGCATTCTTCCACGACGTTTGCGGGAAGCGGGGGAGTTGGTAACACGCATGGTTCTTAAATAGTTAGATGGTTAGATACTGAATTGTTCAGTGGCTGAACGGCAGATTTTGGGTGATCCGGTAGAGATCCGTCTTGTCCAGGGTCTTGGCCTTGCCGAGCCGGCGGCGGCGCTTGGCGTTCTTGGACTGGGCGAGGTGGCGTCGGCCAGCGGGAAAACACGTGGCTTTGCCGGTGCCGGTGATTTTGAACCGCTTGGACACGGATTTTCTGGTCTTAATACCTTTGGGGCGTCGCATAAATCAATTAGTTATAAAAAGAGCGCGAACTTTACCGGTTCACGCTCTTCGGGGCAAGCGAGAAGTTAAATTAAATTGGTTGTCTACGGGAGATTGGTCCGGATGTTGAGCGGAATGCCGCCGGACGGCTTGGCCACATCGATCGGGGCGCCGGCGTTGAGCTGGCTCAGGACGGAATCGGAAATGTCCGTGGATCCGTCGCTGAAGACCATCACTTCGACGGTCGAAGAGTTGAGAACAATCGAGTAACCGCCGGCCTTGGCTTTGTCGGCGACGGCCTTCTGGATTTCGATGACGATGTTGGCGCTCATGCGCTGGCTCTGGTCGGCCAGCTGGGTTTCGGCCTGGCGCTGGAATTGTTCGAGGGCGACCTTGGTGTTGTTCATTTCCTTGGCCTTGTCGTTGGCGGCCTGTTTGCGCTTGTCGCGTTCATCGGTGGAAATGGCCGGGTCGCTGGCCTGTTCCAGCAGTTTTTTGTAATCGGCCTGCGCCTTTTCAAGGCCGTCAACCATGTCCTTGATCTCCTTGCGGAGTTCAATCTTGCGGGTTTCCAGCGCGGCTTCGGCCGACTTCTTTTTCCAATAGCCGGAGAACAGTTTCTTCATGTCCACCGTGGCGATCTTTGTTTGGGCCGAGGCGGAAACGCCCGTGGCGGCGAGCAGGACAAAAGCTAAAAGAATCAGATTGATTTTTTTCATGGGGACACAGGAAAGCAAATATTTCGGCAGTTGCGAGCAAAAAATGGGCTTACTGCTGGCGCAGACGGAAGAATTGCACGCCGTTGGTGGCCGGAATGGTGACGTTGTAGGAACCGTTGATATAAGTCGCCGTTCCGGGCACCGCCATCCAACTGCCGGCAGCAGAGGGATTGATGCTGCTTTCGAGCGTATAGATCGGCGGGAAGGTGTGCCACGTCAGAGTCAAGCTGCTGGGAGGCGGCGGCCCGGCCAATCTCGGTTGGACGGTGCCAGTGCTGCCGGTATGCGGAGTCAGCACCAGTCTTGGCGCGTCGCTAGGGGCGATGGCGATTTTGGCAAGGAACGTATCGCTCGTGCCGTTGCGGAATGTCTGTCGGGCACTGACCATCGGAAAATTGGTTGAGATGGTCTGGCCGGTGAGATAAACGACATCCATGGGATCCACAGCGATGCCGTAGGCATAATCGTTGTCCATGCCGCCGAGATAGGTCGAATAGATGATTTTTGAGGCGCTGTTGGTGAAAGCGATGACAAAGACGTCGCTCAAGCCGGAATTGGTGCCGAGCACCCCGACCGAGTTGGTGGCAACATTGACGATCGGGAAATTTGTGGAGGTGGTATCGCCGGTCACAAACACGTTGCCGTCCGGGGCAACCGCCACGGCGGTGGCAATGTCGCTGGCATTCCCGCCAAACATCGCGGAGTAACCGATGGAAGCGTTGGTGCCGTTCCAGTTGATCTGGGTCAGGAATGCGTTGGTGGCGTAGGCGGCCGTGCCGCTCAAGTTTGTGTGCACAAAGGATGTCAGGTTGGTGCTAAAGCTCAAATTGGTGGCTGGCTGGTAAGGGAAATTTCCCGAGGCTGTCCAACCGACGACATAGGCGTTGCCGGCGGCATCAGCGGCGATGCCGTTGGCGCTATCATTATTGAGACCGCCGAGGTAGGTGGAATAGAGCAAGGTCAGATTGGTGCTGGCGGCGTTGGTGAACGCCGTCACAAACGCATCCGAAGCACCGATATTGGTCTGAGTTGAGGATGCATTTAAAAACTGGTTTCCCGCGATGGCGTTCGTGGTCGGAAAATTGGTCGAGGCCGTGTAGCCGGCGACAAACACGAGGCCATTGTTGAATGCAATGGCGCGTCCGGAATCAAAGTTGGTGCCGCCCAAATAACTTGAATAGCTCAGATTGGTTCCGCCGGGGGCAATCTTGGCCACGAAAGCATTGGCATTATAGAAATGCGAGTAGGGACAGGCCAGTTTTTTGCTCAGGGCATTGGCGGTGCAGGGAAAATTTGTGGAATAGGTGTAACCAGTGACATAGGCCGTGCCAGTGCCCGAATCAACAGCGATGCCCATCACGGCGTCAGATTGGCTGCCACCAAGCAGTCCCGAGTAGAGCAAGCGGGAACCATTGGTGTTCAATTCAGCAATAAATCCGTCGGTGGGATATCCAAATCCAGGGATTGTTGTGCCGCTGATATTGGTTGAAAGCCCTGAATTTGGCCAGATATTGGTCGTCGGAAAGTCTGGCGAACTGGTGTAGCCACCCACATAAGCATTGCCTTGGGCGTCAACCGCCACGCCATCGGCTCCGTCTTCACCGCTGCCGCCAAGGTAGGTCAGATATACGAGGTTGGTGCCGGTATGATCAAACTTTGCGACAAAGGCATCGCCCGTCAAGGTTCCGCCGTGGAAATTGGTCTGGCAAGCATTTCCCGTGGACCACGGGACATTATTGCTGAAACTGCTGGATAGTGTTTTGCCAGCCACATAAATGAAGCCGTTCGCATCAACGGCCACGCCCAAGGCCGTTTCGTCGGCATTGCCGCCAAAATAACTCGAGAAACTGAGAATGGGATCAATCACCAATGGCTGGCTCGAATCGTAACTGCCGATGGCAAAGCCGACGGTCTGGGCATCAATCATTTTGTAGCCGCCGGATAATTCGCGCCGCACCGCGCCAATGTTTTGATAGATCACCGGCTGGTGTTGAATGACTTCGCCGCCGGGCAGGCTGACGATCAGTGCCCCTTGCGGATCAATTGAAATTTTTTCTGCACCGTTGAAACGGAGTGCAATCACCCCGGGATTCACGCCAGCGGCAAGCGTGAAGTCATATTCAAGCTGCCGACCGGTGCCGTAATAAACAACGTTGACCCCGGGATAGACTTGTTCGACGCCAATTCGGCCAAAGGTTGGCACACCGGATTGCCAGTGGGCGGGATTGTTGCCCAATAAATAATTGATTTTTCCAGATAACTCCGAAATGCCAGAGATCGCGGCGGAAGGATTAGCTCCGACAAGCTGCATGTTGTATGACGCAGTTGCCCCGCTGGATTTGTGAAGGATGAAGCGGGTTTGGGTTGGGGTGATCGCAATCTCCGAGTCGGCACCGTGCGCGGTGAATCGAGCGCTGGTTTCGGTTTGATCATGGTTTGCTTCAAACCAGAGCGGAAGGTTGGCCAAATTCATCGTCGCCCGGGCGGAGAAACCCAAGGTCGTCAAACCAATCACGATACAGCCGCCCAAAAAACTTTTTGAATAGAGCTTCATATTAAAATTCGCGGTTGTAGCCGACGCCAAATTGGAACTGGCCGTTACCACTGTTGTATATGTCGTGAGTAATGGGGATGCCGTAATCAAGCCGCAAGGGCCCGAGGTGGGGGATGTTCAGCCGCAGGCCCAATCCCCAATTGTCGCTGTAACTCGATTGGAAGGAATAGGGTGAGGTGTCAACTGCACCGATGTCGTAGAAGAGCGCGAACCGTAGTCCCACGCCGCCATCTTTTTCAAATATGGGAAGACTGTATTCCAGCGAGCCGAACCAGTAACTATCGCCGCCAATCGGTTCGTTGGCCATGTTGGGGTAGGCAATGTTGCCGTAATTTGGATCGCGCGGGGCGATGTTGCGGAATTGGTATCCGCGCAACGAATACATGCCACCAAGATAATAGCGATCGTAAAAAGGCACATCCCCGCCGTCCATGGTGTCGGCGAAACCAACCCGTCCACCAACTTCAATGACATGTCCCTTGAGCAGGCCGCGGAAATACCACGCGGAAGTCAGGTCAACTTTGTAAAAAGTCGTGTCGCCAGAACTGATTTCAGCGGAAAGTTCCGAACGCTGTCCGTGATTGGGCAGCTGTGAACTATTGCGGGTATCATAAGCCAGAGAGGCTCCCACGCGTTGATAAAAATGGTCGCCGGTTTGGTCGAGAATGGCTTGGGGGGTGTTGGGTGCGTCGGGCACGGGGCCACCCTGAGTAGCCGGATTGGCGGGAGTGATGGCCTGAATGCCATGCCAGCCACTATTCAAGGAAATGCCGACATCTTCCACCGCATAATGAACACTGCCGATGAGAAAGTCGCTGCCCAAGGCGCGGGTGAGGCTCACCTTGGCCCCGGTGCGATCTTCGTTATAAATGTTGTTGGGGCTTTCAAAATTCAACTGATGCCGGTAAAGATCCACACCGAGTGAAAGTTTCCGATCCAAAAACCACGGCTCGACAAAGGACAGTTCATAGTCTTGTCGCTGGGTGCCAAGCTGAACGCGCAGTCGGATTTTCTGGCCGCCGCCGGTGAAGTATGGCGGGTGGAACAAATCGAAATTATTTTGTGACACTTCGGCATAACCCACCAGCGAGTCCACGGTGCTGAAACCGGCGCCCAGCGTGAAATTTCCGGTGTTTTGTTCCTCGACGTTGACGATGAGATTTTTGCGGCCGGCAATCGGGGGATCCGTCGGCTCTGGGCGTATTTCCACCTTGTCAAAAAACTGCAATCCTTCCAGACGCTGTTTGCTGACTTTGACATGCACCATGTCCAGCAAGTCGCCGGGAGCGATGGCCAGTTCGCGGCGGAGAACCTTGTCCTTGGTTTTGAGGTTGCCATGAATATCAATTTTTTGAACAAATGATTTCTGGCTCTCCTCCACTTGAAATTCCAGATCAATCGTGCCGTTCTCCACGTTGGGCACGCGGATAACGCGCAGCCCCTGGCCTTGGGAGATTTCGACATAACCTTTGCTGCCATAAAAATCCTGGACGGCTTCGGTGTCCTTGTTCAGGCCGTCAGGCGTGAAAATATCGCCGCTATCCATCGGCAAGCCATGCGGGCCGATTTTCCCCCGTGTGTGCTGAAAAATGTGGACAAAGCGCAAACCTTGCGCGATTTCGGAATCGGAAAATATTTTGTTCCCTGTGAATTTGACGGAGCCGAGCTTGTATTGCCGGCCTTCGAAGGCGTAGAACTTGACGTTCATCGAGTTGACGGTGGGATGTTCCAGCTTCGTGTCCTTGATTTCAAAATCCAGATAACCGTGATTGCGGTAAAAGTCGTTCAGGCGGTCGCGGTCACCGTCGAATTCGTCCTGCTGAAAATAGCCGCTACCGGTCAGCCAACTGAAGAACCAGCGCTTACTGGTCTTGATTTCACCACATAAATCTTTTTGCGGAAACGCCGAAGCGCCGAGAAAGGCCACGTTCCTGATTTTTACTTTGGGGCTTTCTTCCACATGAAAAATGACCGTGCCGTGTCCGCTGGTTTCCTCAATGTTCAGGATATATTTAACCTTCGTGTCGGCTAGGCCGTATTTCTCATACATCTTTTTCATCTCCTGAACGTCCAGAAACAGTTTCTGTTCGTCCAGCGGGTCGCCGGTTTTCACGGTGATTTTCTTTTTCAGCTTCGAGTCGGACAATTCCTTGTTGCCTTCAACCTTGATTTCCGTGATGTGCGGACGGACCTGGATGATATAAGTGAGCAATACGCCGCCGTCGTTTGCCTGATCCACCGACACGCGGATGTTGTAAAACTGTCCGGTGCCGTAAAGTGAATGCACGTCGTCCTGAGTGGAGCCGGGCAGGTAGTTTGCCCCCGGTTTGAGCCGGATGTTGGAGCGGATGAAGTCCTCGCTGACCGAGGCCGGCCCGATGAACTTGATGTCCACGCGGCTGACTTTGCTGCCGGCGGCCTGTCCCCAGGCGACCGTTGCACAATCAAACAGTAGAAAAAGCAAAAAGCCGAGGGGGCGGAAGAATGATTTCATGAGTTATTGACCGTCAGGCACGTCTGTGTCGCTGAATTTTGGTGCACTTTCAAATCTTGTGTATGGTTTTAAGAACGTCAGGTGAACATCACCCGTCGGACCGTTGCGTTGCTTGGCGATCACCAGACTCACCGGCAATCCGTCGCCTTCTTCCGCCACTGCGCCGTCTTCATCGTCACCCGCATTGGGTTTGTAAAGCAGTCCTACCAAATCGGCGTCCTGCTCGATGGAACCCGACTCGCGCAAATCGCTCATCCGCGGCTTCCGGTTTTTGTCTTTCTCAATTTCGCGGTTCAACTGTGCCAGCACGATGATCGGCACATTGAGCTCTTTGGCCAGCGCCTTGATGCCGCTGGAAATATCGGCAATTTCCTGCTGCCGATTGTCCTGCGCTCGCCGCGCAGTAGAGTTTAATAATTGCAAATAGTCAATCACGAACAGCTTGATGCCATGCTGTTGCGCCATGCGCCGCGCCCGCGCGCGCAACTGCAAAATGGAAAGCCCCGCAGAATCGTCAATGAACAGTTTCGAGCCCGACAACCGGCCTGCCGCGTGGTGCAATTTGGGGAAATCCGCCTCGCTCATAAACCCGTCACGGATATGCCGCATATTCACGCGCGCCAGTGAGCACATCATGCGCAGCATCAATGATTCCGCACTCATTTCCAAACTGAATACCCCCACCGGCAATTTCAGTTCCACCGTCGCATGCTCCGCGATGTTCATGGCCAGCGACGTTTTGCCCATCGAAGGCCGCGCCGCGATGACGATCATTTCGCCGCCGTGCAAACCGTCCGTCATCTTGTCTAAATCCGGAAACCCGGTCGCCAGACCGCTCAATTCTCCCTTGCGCTCCCAAAAGTGTTCAATGGTGCTGATGGCGTGATTGACCAAATCTCGGATTGGCTTGATGCCGGTTTGCTCCCGCGATTCGTTGACGCGAAGCACTTCCTTCTCCACCTCGTCCAGCAATTCTTCCACGTTGCCTTCGTAATCAAAAACTTTCCCCACCACGCCGGAGCAGGTGGTGATGAGTTTTCGCAACAGATATTTTTCGCGGACGATTTCGAGATAATAGGAAAGATTTGCCGAGCTTGGCACTGCGTCCTGTAACTGGCTGAGGTAGGCAATGCCGCCGACCTGATCCAGAAGCTGCCGGTCCTTGAGATGCTGCTGCACCGTGATGAGGTCGATTGCCTCGCGTGAATTGAACATCGCCGACAACGTCTCGTAAATCGTCTGGTGGCGCAGATCGTAGAACGCCATCTTGCCGTCGTCCTTGAGCTTCTCAATGCACTCGCCGATGCACTGGTTTGGATCCAGCAGCGCGCAGCCGAGCACACCCATTTCCGCTTCCGTGGAATGTGGTGGCAACCGATCCAGCGTGGGCGCGGCAGAAGAAGAGCGCCGGTCGCCTTTTGGGCGGCGGCTTTTCTTGAAATCAGCGCTCGAGTCGGCGGCACCACCGGACAGCGGGTCGGAAACAGAATCAATCATGTCGTAATGAAAGTATGAAAGGGCGGTCGGCGCAAAACCGACTTGTTGGAATTTAATGACAGGTTCTTCACAATTCAAAAAGGAAAAGCAGAAACGTCAGCCGAAGGTGGTTTAAAGATTGTCGGATTGTCGTCGGGTGCCGCACGGATTTATTCAGTTGCAAAGTCCAAACGCTTGAATATCTTCAATAAGAAAAATCAGTGTATCAATTGTTTTTTTATTTTTATTCTTATGAAGCAAAGATCCCGGTCTGGAAATTGTAAGTTCGTCCTAGGTTTTACCTTGATAGAATTGCTGGTGGTCATCGCCATCATCGCCATTCTGGCCGCCTTGCTCCTGCCGGCTTTGGCGTCTGCCAAGATGAAGGCGAATAAAATCGCTTGCGCCAGCAATATGAAGCAGATGGGCCTCGCTTTGCATATTTATTGCGGGGATTTTGATGATCGATTGCCGCCCCTTGGCGCTATTCTTCCTGGCGACACGGGCCTTTATCTGGGTAATTATATTTACCCCGCTTACAAACTGAACGATGTGTCGACAAACTATCTGCAATATTTTCTGGGGATATCCATGAAATTGCCGGCACTCACCGCCGCAACCCAGACCAATACCGTTGCATTTTTGGAATGTCCGGCTATACGCATCGCCACAGCTAATTACAATCCGCTCAGCACTGCGAACTATTATGGAAATTCCGGCAAAGGTAGCGGTGGGGATATCACACCAAATAATTCAAGATATCCTTTTGGCTGTCCGTCCGGTTCGGGTTTTGTTCAAGCCGATCCGATGAAGTTAAGTCAGATTAGAAAACCATCCTATGCCTATATTGCTTATGATGAAATTAACTACAAATCCACTTCTCCCAACCCCAACCTTCATGGCAAGACTTCTCGCGGTGAGGTAATCAATGTTTTAAAGTTTGATGGGCATGTAACAACGGCCTATGTGACCAATCGTCCGCCCTCAGTCAACAAGTCTGGACAAACTGTTTATTATGGCCAGACATATTTAGATGACCCCTAAAAATCAAGATTCAATATGAGCAGCTGGTGGGTATCGTCGCATCAGTTGTTGCTTTAGTGTTTTTTGGTTGTATTAAAAAGGTGTTTGTTACCAGCACCGGCTTCAAAGTCATCGTGTCGCTTCACCTCGATTGCCTTGTCGAAATTTATCTCATTGTAAAGCCTTTAAAAGCAATGTAGAATCGATAAAAATCTAATTCGTGAGTCGCTGATTGACCTATTGAGTCTTATGAAAAAAAATTCCCATTCTAAATTTGCCAAGGGTGCCTTCGGTTTTACGTTGATTGAATTGCTGGTGGTCATCGCCATCATCGCCATTCTGGCCGCCATGCTTCTGCCGGCTTTGGCGGCGGCCAAGGAAAGGGCTTATAAAATTTCGTGTGTCAATAATTTGAAACAAATCGGCACTGCACTGCATTTGTATGCTGGGGACTACAATGACTATCTGCCTGGCCCGACTACCTATGTGTATCTCTCAGGGTCCGGATCTTATGCTGTTATGGCCGACGTTCAATGTGCCAATAAAGTTGGCGATCCAACTCGATTTCCTCCCTATTTATATAAATACACTGGAATAGCCGATAGTGTCATACCGGTCGGAACTTATATAACCAATAAAGTTTTTATGTGCATGGGTAGCGCCCAGAAATATAACCCTTTCAATGAACAATCTAGCCCCATATATCAAATGGAGACATCAACGGGAAACGCTACATATCCAGTTTTTTCTGCCGATTACTCTAGGCGTCCGTTTGGCTGCCCTACGAACAATCATGGTTTACCCTTTGCGCTTCCCATGAAACTTGGGCAGATTAACAAGGCAGCCTCTGCCAGAGCCCTATATGATAACTATGACAACGGAGCAATACCCCATGGCAAGACAACCGGTAGTCGTTGTGTGCTAAATGAACTTAAAATGGACGGGCATGTTAAAACCTCGTATACAATTCAATCAAGTGGAACTAATTTTTCAGCAGTTATAGGCCAATACGATCCCTGATTTTTTGCCTCCGCGTCATTATGACCGTCAATGCTTATCAAGCGGCTTGTTTTTATTTAATTTTGGATTAAAGCTTAACTCCGAGTGGACTTTGCGGAGTGGCAATTATTGCCAGTCTTCCATGGCAGTCATTTCTCGGTTTAATCATCTTTGCTGAAATTTATGATGGGCCGGTTTCTTCGCGTGATGTTCTCAAGAGCATTGTTTGTAGGCTAACACATTTGACTCTCCGGTTTTCAGGGCTAAACTCACGCAGCATTTTTGAACATGAATCGCAAACCGTCCATGCTCGTGGTTTTCTTCACGGTCTTCATTGACCTCATCGGCTTTGGCATCGTCGTGCCATTGGTGCCGATGTATAGCCGGCATTATGGTGCCAGCGGCTGGCTTATCGGCGTCATCATCGCCTCGTTCTCGGCGATGCAGTTCATCTTCTCGCCCATCTGGGGCAAACTCTCCGACCGCCACGGGCGCCGTCCGATTCTGCTCATCAGCACCGCCGGCGCGGCACTGTCCTATGTGCTTTTTGCCATCGGTTCCGGTTTCGAAAATCATTCGCTTGCGCTGGGCGCGTTGCTGGTCTCCCGCATCTTCGCCGGCGCTTGCGGTGGCAACATCACCGTGGCGCAGGCCTACATCGCGGACATCACGCCGCCAGAAAACCGTTCGAAACGGATGGGACTCATCGGCATGGCGTTCGGCCTTGGCTTCATCTTCGGTCCGGCCATCAGTGGCATTGCGCTGAAACTCGGCGGTGCCACCGCGCCCGGCTGGACGGCGGCGGTGCTGTGCGCAGCTAATTTTCTCCTCGCCTATTTCATCCTCGCTGAGAGTTGGCAGCCCGGTTCCACGCCCGTCACCAACCGTCCGCGTTTCGCTCAATGGGGACACACGCTCACCCAGCCGAAAGTCGGTTTGCTCATCTTGATTTTCTTCCTCGCCACTTTTGCGTTCAGTTGTTTTGAAAGCACGCTGCCGTTGCTGGTCAGCGATAATTTCAACCTTGGCATTTCCAAGAGCGAAACCGCCCCAGCCACGACTGTCATTTCGTTGTTCGTCTTTTGCGGTTTCATCGGTGCGTTCATTCAAGGCGGTGCGATTGGCAAGCTGGTCAAAAAATTTGGCGAGGTGAAACTGATTGCCGCCAGTCTTTTGTTCACCGGCATTGCGCTGGCAGTTTTGCCGTTCATCACTGGCGACGGCGCGTTGCAGTGGTCGGCGGTGTTGCACGCGGCGGATATGCCGTGGATCAAAATGCTGGCCGCACTGGCGCTGCTGTCCATCGGCTCCAGTCTCACGCGGGCCCCGCTGTTCGGCCTGCTTTCCAATCTCACGCCGGCCAATGAACAGGGTGCGACCATCGGCGTTTGCCAGAGTGCGGGGGCGCTGGCCCGCATTGTCGGCCCGATTTTCGCCGCGACGCTTTATGGCCTCAATGACGGCACGCGACCGCTACCATATTTGGTTTGCGGCGGCATTTCCATTCTTGCCGCGCTGCTGGCGGTGGTGCGGCTCGCTGCCAGATAAAAAAAAGCGGCGGACTGGCTTTCACACCCGGAGTATTGCCAGCCCACCGCCTTGCCGTTCACACAAACGGAAGCTGCTTATTGGTTGCCCGGAGGCGGGCCGGAGGGCGGCATGTTGCCGTCGCCAGCACCCGGGCCGTTGCCTTGACCAACCTGACCGCCGGAGCGCATCGGCGGGCGCAGATTTTTCAACTGGGTGAGTTGTTCCGGCGTCAGGATCTTTTCCACCTTGGCCTTCGTCTCGGCTTCCAAGGCGGCGAGTTGGGTCTTTTGATCTTCCGTGAGATTCAGCGCTTCCGCTGCACGCGGCGGCAGCAGGTGGAATCCGCCGCGACCGCCGGGGCCACCGGCATGTTGCGAGGGGCGTTGTGAATCGGCGGGCGGCATGCCGTCGCTAGGAGAGGTGTTGTTCTGGGCGTTGGCCGCGAGCGCAGTGGCTCCGAGCACGGCCAGCAATGCGATTGTTGTTTTTGTTTTCATGGTGCGTTTTGTGTTTTGGTTGTGGGTGTAAAATTAGGCGGGCATGGGCAGGGCGGTTTTCACACCGGCGTCAGCCAGCATGGTCTGAAGTTTTTCCAGCCGGAACGGCTTGCCCAGCAAGCCGAGAAAGCCGGCGCGTTCCGCCGCTGCTTCGGAGAGAAAACCGCTGCCGGTCGCCAGAAAAACCTTCACGCTCCGCGCCATCTCGCGCAAACGGCGGCAAAGTTCGATGCCGTTGATGCCCGGCATTTCAAAATCGGTGATGACGACTTCGTAGTCATCCGGTGCGGTGGCGAACGCCTTCAATGCGGCCTCCGGCGAAGCAAAGCAATCCACCGCGTTTCCGTGGATTTGTTCGAGCACCATTTTCATCAGGAGCAACAGTTCCTGATTGTCGTCCACGACCATCCAGCGTGTCTGGCGCGAACGGTCAGATTGGGAGAAGGTTGGATTCATGATTCCTCCGTTGCGGCTTGGTTGATTGGTTCGTGATCCGCACCGCGAACACCAGCGAGACTTCCCGGCTTAAGCCGATGGTCAAGTTGTGCTGGCGGCGTTTCGTCTCACTTTTCATGCCGTCACCTTACTACAGCCAACCTTAAGCAATCGTTAAGGCGGGAAATATTTTTAAAAATTGTGAAAAAGATTTCTTCCCTGAAGAAAGGGTGAATTCCCAAATCAGAATAGGGTTTTATCTGGCAGTAACGGCGTGACTGTCCGCAACCGTTCGCTGTGGCGAAGTTTTCAAATAATCCACCAAGACCTTTTCCGGCGAAACGGTCACGCGGACATGGCCGGAGTTGCCGAGGAAGACGCCTTGTTTGTAGCCGTAGGTTTGCAGGTCGCGGATGCGGTCATTGCCGGCGAAACTTGGCTGCGGCACCATCAGATATAAAATGCCGTCCAGCTCCTGCCGGGCATAAAAATTGTCATGTGCCCGAAATACGGCCGTGACGTGGTTTTGCAAGAGCAGTTGATGGATCGGCAGCGGCCAGCCGGGGCGATGCTGTGCAAAGCCTTCCGTGCCATCGAAATTTTTTCCACCCCACTCGTTGAACTTGGCGATCTCCACGCCGCCGCGCGAAGCTTGATCGCCCGCCAGCATGTTGTGCAGGAAGACGAATTTGTATTTTGCCTGGCTTGTTGCCAGCGTGCGCGCGAGCCAGTCGTATTGCTCGCGGCCGAGCGACCAACTCCAGCCGTCGGTGTTGCGTCCGCCGGAACGCAGCGAGTAGCGATAGGGATCGAGCACCACAAACAAAGCATCACTCCACGTCCACGCGTAATAGTTTTCCAGCAGGCCGGACTGCGCGTGTCGCGTCGTGTCGCCGGAAAAAAACGCATCCGGTTCGGGATTTGGAAAATATTTTTTGCGCGCAGCATTGGACTGGACGGCCAAGCTGTTGGGCGAACCGTCGTCATAACGGCTGGCTTCGCCGTCATGCACGCCCAGCGCCAGAAATAGCGGCGCGCCGAGCTGGCACAAATAATATCGTTGCGCGAGATATTGGCGCCACGCCTCGTTGCGCGTGGCATGCTTGTCGGTCATGAACAGGTTGCCGAGGTCGATGTGAAAATCCGGCGCGTCGGCGCGGATGTTTGCAAGCGACTGTTGATATACTTCCGCGCTGGTGTGCTCGTCAAGATGCACATCTGCCGTCATCGTGAAGGCGAAGGTGCTGCCCGGTGATCGGGCGGTATGAAAGGAATAATCCGGGCTGTCGGTGAACGGCTTTTTGCCGGACAGGCACGAATGAAATCGGTAGAAATATTTTGTGTCCGATTGCAATGGGTTGAGAAAAAATGCAAACGGCACGCCCGCTTTCAGCTTTTGCGGCGGCGTCTGGTTGGTGCAGTCATTGGGTTGGGTCCCGAAAAACACGCACGCTTCCATGTCGCGATACGCCAGTGCGCTGATGGTGAGGGAATGGCTTTCCGGCCGGGCGAGAATCAAATCATAGTCGTGCGCGGGCACGGCGACATTAAAATAATTCGTGCCGGCGGCGCGATGACCGTGATTTTCCTTTGGATGTTCGTTTTGGGCGGAAGCCAACGTAACACCAGCCAGCCAGCAAAGCGCGAGCGGCAGCATATTAGGCATTAGCGACCTTGGGTTTAACGGTGTAGCGGTTGGCGACTGCGCCAGTTTGGTTTTGCGCCGTTTCATCCTTCGGCAGGAAACTGCGGACATACTCGACCGTGACATTTTCCGGTGCAACAGAGACGCGAAGGTGGCCGGAGTTCGGCAGCTTCACGCCGGATTGGTAACGTTCCTCGTTGTAGGTCTGGTAGCCGTGGTCGGCTGGCATCGGCACTTCCTGATAAATGATGCCGTCACGTTCCTGACGGCAAAAAAGGTGGTCGTGGCCTTGGAAAAAAATCGTGACGCCGTGCTTCACCATGAGTTGATGCACCGGCAGTTCCCAGTTTGGCCGGTGCTGGGAAAATTCCCAGTCACCGCGTTTGTTGCGTCCGCCCCATTCGTAGAGATCGCAATTGTCCACGCCACCGCGTCCGGTGCCGAGCACGTGATGTGCAAAGACAAATTTGAATTTTGCCCGGCTCTGTTCCAGCGTGCGCTTGAACCATTGGTATTGTGCATCGCCCATCGTGATGTTCCACCAATCGCGGTCGTGGCCTTTTCCACCTTTGCCGCCGCCCATATCCTGCTCGTGGAAACCGCTGTCCACCTGCGCGGTCGAATGCCAGTAGTTGTCGAGAATCACAAACAGCGCATCGCCCCAATTCCACGCGCAATAATCTTTCCGAAGACCAATCCCGTTTAGTTGCTCGGCGTCGCCGGAATAAAATCTGTCCGGTGCGGGCGTGGGGAAAAATTGGTTGCGCGCGTTCTGCGCGTGAACGGCAACTGCGTGATGCTCGTCCGTCTGGTTGAAATTGAAGAGCGATGCCTGCTCATGATTGCCATTCAATAAAAACACTGGTGCGGATTGTGCGACAAGGCCGAGGAACGGACGCTGCAACGTGTAACGCTCGGCGACGGCGGCGAACGAGACTTCGCGAATCGGCTCGACGCTGAAATCGTCGCCCATGCAGATGTAAAAATCCGGCCGGTCTTTGGCCGCGTTGAGCAATGTGCGCGCATACAAATTCGGCTCGCTCATCTGCGGACGTTCCGGATGCGAATCGCCCTGAATCGCGAAAGTGAATGACTTGCCAGCGGCGCGCTGCGTGTGAAACCAGCCTTCCGGTCGCGCAGTGAAATTGACTTCGCCGGCTTTGCGGAATTGTAGGCGATAAAAATATTGTGTGTCCGGCTGCAGATTTTGGAGAGTGGCTTCAACCGGCTGGCTAGCCGCGAATTTCATCAGTGCTGTTTTGCTGGGATAAATTCCCGCTGCCGGGCCGTATTCAAAAAAACCTTCGATGTTTTCTTTTGCCACCGCGCTTATCGTGACCGATTTATCGGTGACGCGGCCCAGCACAAGCGAGAGCCAGTTGAACTGCGCCAATTCCGGCGGCAGCACATAATCGTCCGAACCACGGCGGTTGCGTCCGCCGCCGCCCTTGCCACCTTTCTTGCGCTGTCCGCCGTTGTCCTGCGCGAAGGCGGGTAGGGACAGCCACGCCAGCGACGAAGTAAGCGCACCTAAAAATTGCCGACGGTTAAAAAATGATTTCATGTCGTGTCCTTTCAAACTGGCGCATCAGGGTGCCGGTGAAAACAGAAAATCTGTGTTGGGAATTGCCGGCGATTGGACGGGATCCGCATATACGAACGGATATTTAGCAACGAAACCCTCAATGCCGCGCAGTTTTTTAAGCGCGGCGCGCTGTTCTGCCGTCAGCGTTTTGTTCACCTCGGCGAAGTGCGTGGCGTAGAAGTAGGAAAGTTCGCCGTCAAGTTCACCGTAATGTCGGCACAGCGACAAAACCTTCGCCTTGTCGACGGTGTCGCTGGTCATGAATTTTCGCAGTTCCGTGGCGACGGCGCGGCGCGTGGCGACGATGTCCGCGAGGTCTTTACGTTGCAAGTCCACGAGGTTTTCCACCTGCGCGCGCTGCGCGGGATTGAGCGCGTCAAGAAACGCTGCGCCGCTGTCGCCGGTCAGTGCGGTGCTGATGGAATAATTTTTCTGGTGCACCGCCGGCGCATCTTTCATGTAAAACGAACCGAAATAAGTGCCGTGGCCTTCGGGACAGAAATAAGTGTCTGCTTCGACGCTGCCGGCATACCAACTGAAAAACTCGCTCGCGTAAGTCATCATCGCCACATGCACGGCGTGCGGCACAGTGCGCTTGTCGAACGCTTTGGTTTCATCAACCTCCGGCCAGGTGCGCGAGTCGCCGAATTTCAATTTGCCGAATGCCGCCTTTTGTCCCGGCGACAGAGTGCGGACGATTTTTCCATAAACTTCCGCGCGTTCGAATGCCAGTTGGCCGCTCAATTCAAAATTGTCGGCGGTGTATGTCGTCACGGCTTCGCGGCTCAATCCGGCGCTGCCGGCGGGTAAATCGCCGGCGAGATTGCGCGTGAAGGCGCGGATCAGCGGAAACCTTTTCAACGCAAGTTGGCGAATGCGGTCGGCTTGCGACTTGCCGAGTCCGACGAGCAACGCTTTTTGTTCGTCGCTCAGGATGTGCAGGGTGTTGTTGGCGATACGCGTCAGAAAATCGGTATTGTGGCCCATCGCCGCGCCGTCGATGTCGCGCATGTATTGGAAACCGAAGAAGTCCGAGATTTTGCCGGGCGGCAAGAAGGTGTCTTCGTTGAAACCGCCGGTGAGAAACGCTAGGCCGTCGAATGCAATAGTGTGAAGTTGTGCTCGGTCGGACGTGGCCTGCGCGATGGAATAGCCGCGCAACGGGTCGCGTGATTGTGGCTGCGAATAGGCATTGAACCCGATGCAAACAATCATCAGGCCGGTAAGAATGATTTTTGGCTTCATGCAAAAAATTCTACGCTCGAGAACCTTAAGACGACATGAAGAACTCTTTAGATTATACAATGTTGTATTAGGAAAAAATAATGTTGGTTGAGTGGAATGATGTTTTTGGCGCCGAGGCTCCAGCCATTGATGGCTACTCGGTCGGGTTGTGATTTGGTTTTCCAACCAGTGCGGCAAGCTTTTGTTCGGCTGTTTCCATCTCTGAGAATTTCTTTGGGTCGGCAGTTTTTTCTTCCGGCGACGCGGGTTTTTCTGGCGGAAATGTGTGGTGGATATTTTTGTGTGGCTCGGGGTAAGCCATGCGGATCAACCAGGTGCCGCGCAAAAGCCACACGGCCACGGCTAGGGTGAAGCCTACGGGTAAGAATATCGCGACGATGTTGACCGGGCTCGCGCCGCGAAGTTGTGGCAATGTGATAAAGGTCTGCACGACGAGGTCTTTCAGCCCGATGCAGAGGAAGAACAATCCGGTTAGGCGGACGGCTAGCTGGAAGATTTCTTTGAAAATATCGCCTTGTTTCATGGGGTTAATGGTTGGTTAATATTGGGTTTTGATTAGATTACCACATCAGACGGTAAAATCTTTTTGGCACTGTGGGAATAGTATTGGTGTCCTTCCAAGCATTCGTCTGGCCCACCGGAACGTTGCTCCAGTTTATAAGATCGGATGACCAGCGAACAATGTAGTTCAAGCTGGACTGGGAGGACCATTGCAGGACGAGATTGTTGGCCGCGATGGAGCCATTGAGCAGTCCTGTCGCCGGGACATTGTAGCTGTAGCTCACCATGCGATTGGTTATGCCCGGCCCTGATGCCGTTGGCGGGTAAGCCGGAGAGTAGGAGCGGACATAGTCAACGGTGACATTTGTCGGTGCCACGGTGACCCGCAGGTGTCCCGAACTGCCGTAGAAGACGCCGGTTTGATAATTGTAGCCGAAATTTGTTCCTGTCGCGTAGCTGTAAGAGTCGTAAGGATAATGGCTGGGCTGCGGGACTTCCTGATAGATCAAATCCGGAGAGCCGTTGGTCACGCCGGTCGCGTAGTAATCCTGTTTGCAATAGAGATGGTCGTGGCCGTGGAAAAATACCTGCACATGGTTGGTGAGCAGCAGGTCGCGGATGGGCATTGGCCAGCCCGGACGGTTGGCGGCGAAGCCCGACGTGCCGTTGGTGTTCAAACCGCCCCATTCAAAATACGGCGAAAATTCCAAGCCGCCGCGCGCCTGCGTGTCCCAACTGCCGCCGATCAGATGGTGGGCGAAGACAAACTTGAATCTAGCCGTGCTGTTTTCCAGCGTAGACTTAAGCCAATAGTATTGGTTTGTGCCAAGCGTCCAAGCCCACGGATTGCTGGATTTTGTGACGCCCTGATTGCTATACCAAAACGGATCAAGCATCACGAATAGTGCGTCGCCCCATTCGAAAGCGTAATAACCATCACGCGGTTGCTGCTGGTAATAGTCAATGTTGGTCGCACCGGAATAAAATCCGCCCGGAACGGGGCAGGCATAATACTGATCCCGTGCGCTTGCGCCCCATACCCCGGGATTGGCATGAGGAACACTGTTGGTCAGCATCCAGCCCAGTTCCGGATCGTGGTTACCGTTCACAAGGAATAGCGGCACGGAGTGGCCGATGATGCTAAAAAATCGCGAGCGGGCATCCGCGCAATCGTGGATGAGGCTGGGTTGTGTCAAGGCGTTGGTAACGCCGTAGTAGGTGAATAACTTTTCACCCATGAATGTGTCGCCAAGGTCGATGAAAAAATCCGGCTGATCCGTCAATATGTTCGTATAAGTCTGTTTCCAGACCATGTCCACTGTCCCTCCGGAATTCCCGATGCCGTAGTCTCCGTAATGTGGATCGGCATCGATATCAAAGGTAAAGGTGCTGCCCCGCGCCCGCTGCGTAGTGAAAGAGTGTTCAGTTCCAAGTTTGAACGATGCGCCGCCGTTCGTGGAGTAAGCCATCCGATAATAATATCGCTGGTTGGCTTGAAGCTGGTCGATGGTTAATGCGTTGGGCACGCCATTCGCAATGGTGCTGGTAACAGTCTGACTCGGATAAATTCCCGATTGTGTGCCGTATTGAAAATAAACCTGAAGGTTTTGGTTCGCGAGCACGTTCACAGCGATGGAACTATCGGTCGGTCGGCCGATCATCAAATCATAGATCACCGCCGGCGCAACCGTGTAATTGTAACTTGAATAAGGGGCGACCGCCGGATTTGTCGCGGACAGTCCCGCTCCGTTTGATGCGGTCAGGAAATAACTCACGCTCGTGCCTGCTGGAGAAGCCGGAATCTGACCGCCATAAAGGCCGTCGCCCGCCGCTCCGTCGTTGTGCAGGCCATCGTCATACATTGCGGTGTTGATCCAGCTGCCGCCGCCGGTGATGACTTTGACCGAAATCTGGTCGAGAAAAATCTTGTTTGTCGTCGCTCCGCCCGCGAACTGAAAACCCAGGGTCAGGTTGGTAACCAGCTCGTTTGCTTGCAGGTCGTAGTGATAGAGTTGCCAGGTGTGAACCGTCCCGCTCAAATCGCTTAAACGGGGGACAAAACCGGAGCCGGCATTTACCAGAAAAGCCCAGCCGGTATTCGGCGTCAGATTGGCGGTCTTCAGATAAAATTCCACATAGCCAGCGCTGCCGGTGGCGTTGATGCTGCTGACATTGGTGATCATGCTGTCAACAAGGCTGGTGGTGCCTTTGGCAAATTGCAGCACGCAGGGATTGCCACCGTAGTTGGAATTCGTTACCTGCGAAAAGGGATTGCTTCCGTTGTAGTTTACAATCCAAGCATTGTCACAACCGGTTCCTGTCCATGGGCTGACGCCATTGAGGTTCGTCCCCATCGTTTCCAGAAAAACAGTATTGGTCAGAATCGGCGTGGCGTTGGTGGTGTAGGCAAGCGTGACCGATGCCAGGGCGACAACGTCGGTTACACCCGCCGTGATCCAAACCGGAGAGCTTTCGATTGCGACGGTATTCGTCACGTTAAAGATCACCGGCGACCCAACCGCTGATGAGCTTCCTACCACTGCGAAGAATGTCAGCGTTGCTAGCTTAAAAACAGCAGTGTGCCGCATTAGTGACATGGTTTAGTTTTGGTGTGCCAAGATGCTAGTCCGGTCGTAGACGACCTTCAATTCGGCGCTATCCAGGATTTTATCCTTCATGGCGGCGAGCAAGACAGCCCGGCTCACTTCGGCCGGTGGGAGGGAGATCTGCACGGGACTTGCGAGCGCATAGACAGTCAGGATGTAAGTCTTCGGTCCGGGGCCTTTGGAATGCGGCGGAGCATAGCCGACTTGATGATTCACGCTGTTGTTTCCCAAAGTCCCGATACCCTTCACATTTTTAGACAGGTGGCGGATGTCTGCCGGCATGTTGTAAAGCGTCCAATACCACTTCGTTTTTCCCTCGGGATCAAGATGGTGCATGATGACTGCAAAAGATTTTGTTTCCGCCGGTGCGCCGCTCCAGTCCAGCGGTGGCGTGGCGCTTTCGCCATCGCCGGTGAACTCGACCGGCAGCACGCTGTTCGTCACGGCTGGGCTGTGCAGGATAAATTTCCCGCTTCGGGGGGCGACAAAATCCGGCTCAGAGATTTTTGGTTGCGGACGAAGCTCGGCGCGATCCGGCGGCGGATTTTCTGGGCGTCTGCCGTTGTTGCCGTTGCGGTCGCCGCCGCGATAATTTTCCGTTCGCGTTGAACCGTCGGCGTTCAGAAATTGGAATTTCCAGAGTCCGTCGCCTAGCGTCGAATAATTTACGGCAGCCGGACTTCCGTTCACGGTGTATTTGAGCGAGAAGCTTTTTGCGTCCGTTCCAGCAGCGAAAGCGGTAATCCGTGCGCCACGCAAAGGCGGGAGGGCTGGTCGAACCGGTTGGGCGCGCGGCTGGGGATCCACCTGACTATCACGTTCCGTGACTTCGCCGTGAAAGCCGCCGTTAACGTAGGGATACTTTGTCGAGGCGTGATAATGATAACCGAGCGCGGCGGTGGTATGGCCATTGAAGGCATCAAGACTCTTTGGCGTCGAGCCGTCAGGCTCGGTGATTCCGTAAATCGGATAGCCGTCAAGCGCGTAGGCGATGGGGTTGGTGATGCCTACGACGTTTTGCAGGTGCAGCGGCGCGGCGTGGTAATGATAATCGTCGGCCCGGCCACAGTGTCCGCCCCATTGGTCGAGTTCGCCGATCTGCGCGGAAATTTCGCCACGATTGTTCTGTGGATTGAAGATGGGAATGCCGTTAACCGCGATGGCGATGGCCCCGCGCAGAAACCGTCCCTTGATGGAGGCCGGCGTTTCTGCCGGCACGGGTGAAAGCGGAAGCCGCCAGGCATTGTCGCCGATGTATTTTTGCGGCAGCGGCACTTGTTGCTGCCAGGCGGTGATGCCCACCATCATGTTGTGGGCCGGCAGGCCGAGGCTTTCGATGTAGAGAAACGAATCGTCCCAGCGCACGGTCACGCGCGGCGCGAACATCTCGAAAGCGGCGGCTTGCGCTGGTTTTCTCACGCCAGCCACCGGAGTGGTTCTGTAACCAATATTTTGGTGCGTGTTTGCTTGCGCCAATAGAAACCATGCTGGAGCGACGTTTTCCGGCGGACGCACCGACCAGTCGTAGTGCGGATGAGCCGGATCGCCAGTCAGGTCGTGTGCGGAACCGATCCGAGCAAAAAATAGTAAAGCAACAATGACCAGCAGGGGATTTGAGCTTTGGCCGAGGTTTTTACCCGGGCGGTCATTTGGACTTGGATTCATAGTGAGGAACTGTGCCGTGAATTATGCTTGAAAAACTTGTCTGGTTTGGTGGATGGTCATCGGGCTGCCTTGATACGGTAAAAAAGGGAATTGGTAGCCGCGCCAAAGTGGATGATGGAATTGGTGGTGCCCGTCGGCGGGGAGTTGGTAAAAATGGTGTTCCATTGATTGGTGATCAGGATGCGAGCGCATTCGAGGTATTGCGTGGCGTTGTTGCCGCCGATCCAGGTGAGTTGGACATTGCCGCCTTGAACAGCCATCCCAGTCAACGCCAGTCGTGACGCGGCGTTGGTAGGATTCAGGTCGGCCGTGTAATTTTGGAGTGTGGTGTAGCCGTTGGAATTAATGAGGCCGGCGGTGGCGGGCAGGGTGGGATCAAAGCCGTATTTGATCGCCCAGCCGTCGGGAATGCCGTTGGTGGCGGAGGACCAGACGTTGGGGTCGAGGCCATATTGAAATTCTTGAAGATCCGTCAGCCCGTTGCCGGAATGACTGCTCGTGCTAGTCACGGCAGAAAGACTGCCGAAATGAGAGCGAACCCAGGCGTCGGGCAGGCCGAGACCGATGGTGTCAGTCGCCGCACCGGTGTAGGTTTCGACCGTGCTGCGCGGCGTGAGGTCTTTGCCCGCAAAACCCGAAAAGCTGGCCGGGTAACGGTGGACTTTGAAAACTTCGTTGAGCTTCTGCGTGGGAAAATTTGGATTGCTGTTTGGATCGAATGGAACGTTGCTGCCTTGTGCCAGCGGTGTTGAAGTCACGGGATTGACGTATTGCCAGACTGTTTGCAGATTGCTGGTCACCTCAAACAATGTGCCGTAAATGCCCCATGTGATGAGGGTGTCGCCATTGGGTTCGCGTTCAGCCCCGCCGATGTCGGCGCCAAAGAAATTTGTCGCGGGGTTGTTGGTATAGACCCAAAAACAATTGGTCGGGCCAAAATAGACATTACTTGAGCCGGCGTAGAAACCATTGGCGTCCACCGGCGGCACGATTTCTTCAATCGCGGTGTAGCCGCGACCAATGCCGTTGTCATGAATGAGGATGTGTCCGGCTCCAGGGCAGTTGGTGGGAATCCAAGTGCAGCAATGCTGCTGGTAGAGCATCTCTTTGTGCGTGGCGTCCGTGAGATTGCAGACAGCGGGATTGCCCCAGCGGTAAAGTAAATCGCCGCCCTTGCCGTATTTGCCGCCGGTGTGGCCGGCGGCTTGGGCGGTGGTGGTGCTGTGGTCGATCACCCAGACCTCGCACTGGTTGCGGGAGCTGACCATGACTTGATCCAACTGCGCGTTGTAATCAATGCCGTTGAAGTGATTCCAGAACTGCTGGAGGTTGCCGGCGTTGGCGTTGACCAGTTCAACGTGGTTGCTGACAACGCCATAGTTGGATTTGCTATTGTCGTAATCCTGAATGAGATGATCCCACACATGCCATTGCCAGACGATGGTGCCGTTGGTGGTTCCGTCCTTTCTGTCAGGACGCACCTCGATGACATAGTCCGGCAGCAGAAAGCCGCCGTTGGTTCGGACGGCGATGTCGGTTTGCGAATTGGTCTTGAACCCGGCGGCGAGAACGTCCGCGAGATATCTCTTCTCGCAGGCAATCATCAGGATGTTGCCGTTGGGCAGCAAGGCGATGTCATGGTGGGTCATGTTGGTCGGCGTGTTCAGCTCGTAACACCAGACCAGATTGTTCTGCCAGTCGCGCTCCTCGAAGTGGCCGCCTTCGCCGCCGCCGGTGCTGATTTGGGATTGAAGCCCCACTGAACAGGTGCGCATCAGGTGGCCGTTGGTGGCCAGATAATCGCCGCGTCCCGGTGTGAATGAACTGGTCCACATGTGCACATACTGGCCGGCGTTGTTGAGCAGGTAAGTGTTGTTGCCCTGCATCGGTGACATCAGCGTGTAACCGGGACAGGCACTGGTCGTATTGAGGAACAATCCGACGCTCTGCGTCAATTTTTCCGGTCGCATCACGCGAAAGCCGGTCTGGCTAAAGTCTGAATACGGATCGCCCGGCGGGCCGCCGCCGAGAAAATAACTGGGATCACGGTTTGAGACACGGGCATGGCCATAATCAAAATCGTTCGTGTCGTTGCCGTTCCACCAAGTGCCGCCGCGCAGGCAGCGATACGCTTGACCGGTGGTGACATTGGGAAAGTAGTCGTTGGTGGTGAGAATTGAGAGGCTTGGGCCGGGCGGATTGGTGATGATGTTGTTGTTCGTGCAGTAGGCGTAATAGGTGTTCATATACCAGTCGTTGCACCATTCCCAAACATTGCCGCCCATGTCGTAGAGGCCGTAGGGGTTTGAACCGTCGCTGGTCTGATAGGAAAGCTGGCTGCCGGGCCAGCCATAGTCGGACTTCAAATGCAGCGCGCCGTTGTAGAAACCGACGGGCGTGGTGCAGGGATACGCGTTGGTGGATTCAAACGGATCGTAGGAATTCTGCCAGTTCGCAAACGTGCCGTCGGCATTGTAGTTGGTGCCCCAGGGAAACATGCAGTAAGGATTCGTCAATCCGCCGTGCGCGCAGTATTCCCACTCCGCCTCGGTCGGCAGGCGGAATCCGTTTTTGGAAAGATCCACATCGCCCGTATCAAGGTTGTAACAGGGTTTGAATTCACCACGCTGGCTGAGCCAGTTGCAGTAGGCGATGGCACCGAACCAGCGCACGCTCGTGACCGGTCGCAAATCGCGGTTGCTTAGCACAACAAAAGAATTGTTGGTGAACTGGATGAAACTCGTGAACGACACATCATAGGTGTAGAAATAAACATTGGTGCCACCGACGGCATAGACGATGTTTGAGCGCACCTCGATCAGTCCCTGATAAAGCGCGGCGTTGAGGAAGGCGCAGTATTCGCTCATCGTCGCGAGCGTTGTGGTCATGTAGAGGGGCGAGATATAGACGCTGTGCAGCGGGATTTCGTCCGTGTAATGCTTCAGGTCAACGTAACTGAACTGGTCGCCCATCACAAAACTGCCGCCGGGAATGCGGACGAATTGGGCATTGAACGAACTTGTGAAATTTGTCGTGCCACCGCGCACGCAGCGCAATAGCTGGCTGGTGGTCTTGGCAGCATTTGTCGCCACGCCGTATTGGAAGTCAAGGCACCACGCAGAATTAGTTTCGCTAGGAACCGTCGTCGAAGACCAATATTTCGCCGCGCTGGCATTAGTGAAATATGTCGTGTCCACGGATGGTGCGACGAGCGTTTCATCATTGATGGACTGAAGTTCCTTGGCGTTTGGCACGCGCCAGTCGGTATTCCCGCCGAGCGATAGAGCCGCTGCGTAGGCCAATGCGCCTTCCCAGTTCGTGGCCGGAATTTCCGCCTGCTGCCACATCAGCCCAGTGTCCGCATCCGTGATAGTGCCATTGCCGTTGTTTGTGAAATGGTGGGACGTGCTGGCCGATGCGCCGCGGACGCAGCGGACATGAAAGCGTTTCGTACCGCCCGCGCTGATGGTAAATGTTTTGGCCAACGGGCCGATGGCACCATTGGAAGTGACAAGCCAGATGTTTGTCGCATTGTCGGCCTGAACGTCGCGCGTCCACCACGCATCGGCGGCGGTGGCGGTGAAGAAGTTGGTGTTCAGTGCCGGGGTGAATCCGTTTTGCAGATTGAGGCTGAACAATTCCAGGCTGGTCGGCAACCGCCAGTCGTTATACCCGCCGAGACTGAGTGTGGAGGGATAATTGCTGGCGGTTTCCCAAGTCATTTCGCCGCCATCGGTCTGCTGCCACATCAGACCGGTAACTTTGTCACTGATGGTGCCATCACCGTTGTTTGCATAAGCGGGCGGATGAATGGTGTAATCAGCGTCTTCGCCGAACGTGTCGGTGTAATTGGTGATTTGGCCGGTGTCGGGAAGGTTGGCGAGGGTGGGGGAAGTATTTGTGCCGGTCTGGACGGTGATGGAAATGTAATCCAGAAATATCCGGTTGCCCACATTGCCTTCGCTGAACTGAAACCGCAGGATCAGGTTGCTGACCAAATCGCCCGGTTGCAAGTTGTAGGTGTAGAGCTGCCAGTTTTGATTGGCGTTGGTTTGGCCAGAAAGGCGGGTGCTGAAACTTCCCGTGCCGGGATTGAGTTGCATGGTCCAGCCGGCGTTGCTGCTGACAATGCTGGTCTGGATATAAAATGAAACCGTGCCGCTGTTGCCGCGTGCATCAATGCTGTTCACCGTGGTGATTGTGCTATCGGCGAGATTGGTCGTGCCGCCTTTGAACACTAGGCCGTTGGTGTTGCCGCCGCCGTGGTTGGCATTGCCATTTTGCTGGAACGGATTGCTGCCGCTGTAAGCAACCGTCCATGGATAGTTGCAGCCAGCGCCGGTCCACGCCGACGGCGGCACGACCGGATTCGTCGCCATCGTTTCCAGAAAGACCACCACATTCGTGGTGGCAGCGTGAGCCCGCCATGCAACGTTAATGCTGATTGCAAGCAGGATGAAACAGGCGATGACGTTTCTATGCTTCATTTGGTTTGTGAATGTTCATTGCTCGCATCATTTCGCACGAGCCGAATAAAATTATTGATTCGGATGACATCGCCTTGCGGTCCGCGTCCATGGGGAAACATTTTTGGATCACCGGCTTTCGGATCGCTGCGTTGTGCGCCCGCGCCGTGAACGTCCACGTAATGATAATCGGCGTTTGTGCCGGTTTTCATATCCGCCTCCGGTGGTCGGTCTCCGCCAAAACCGGGGTTGAATCCGCCACGCCGTTCCGGCGGCCCGCCCGCCATCGCGCGGGCGGACATCCAGCCGCCAGCGCGACCAAAGGCGATATACATCGCCGCCCCGCCGCCCATAAGGCCCGCGTGGGTCGTCGCCGACCAATAAAATGGATAGTCCAACTGATGGGCTTCATTAGTCAGGGCCGTGCAATTGAAAAGCGAATCAATCGCGGCGGAGCGGCTTGTGTCTGGCGACCGGGAATAGTCCACGATGCTTTGCAATTCCTTCACACTGGGTAGCCGCCAGTCGTCATGACCAAGAAACTTTTCCGCATTTTGTTTTTGCACCCAGGCCAGCGCTTTCTGCCAGTTCATGCCTCGACTGCTGTCTGATTTCGACCACATCAAACCGGTCGCTCGGTCGGTGACGGTGCCGTTGTTGTTGTCGTGGAAATCATTTTTGCCGTAGGCGGCATTGCCTCGCACACAAATCACAAAAAAAGTCTTTTGCACGCCACCTCCCGGCATGAACAGATCGTAGCCTTTGATGCGTCCATCGGCGAAGTTGACGCCAAATAATTTGTCGAAACCGCGCGCCCCCTTGCCGACATACTTGGTGCTCGACGCGTATTGGGAATCAATGACGCGTTCTCCGCTGGCGGCATTGCCATACGCGAACCTGAAATATTTTGTGTCGATGAATGGCTTTAGTCTGGAGGTGTCCGCATTGCCTGGCCCGCTGGGATCGGTGCCGCGCGCGTCGAAGAGCGAATACAACTCCTTGATGGTCGGCAATCGCCAGTCATTGTATCCACCGAATCTGGCGGCGTTGAGTTTTGCGGGAAGCGCTTGTGCTTGCGCCAGTGTCAGCTTGTCGCGCCGGGTCAGCGCACCGTCACCATCGGTGTCCGGGCTGCGCTGCCACGTCAAGCCGGTGATGTTGTCCTGCACCGTCAATCCATCGGCGCTCAACGCGTAACTTGCCGGATGATTGTGAAATTGCGCATCTTGACCATAAAACGGTTGCCCCGGCTCAGGCGCATTGATTTCGTCCCGGTTGTCATAGCATTTCAACTGGCCGGTATCGACAATTGGATAGAACTGCGCCGCTTTCAGGCACGATAGCGATACCCCGATTGCCAGTCCCGCCAAGAAAAACCTGATGCAGTGATTCATCTGCGCAATTTGGTTGAAGCCACCTTAAGGGAACATTAAGCAAATGATTTCATATTTCTTAACTGTCGATCACTTTTTTGGCAAGTTGGCATCAGAGAACTGCGTGTCCGTCAGCGTGCGCAGAAACGCGACCAAAGCCTTTTTATCCGCCGCGCTTAACGGCACGCCACCGTCGGGATGTTTGGCGAGATTCGGGTCAAGCGTCGCGCTGCGCTTCACGCCGGTGGCATAATGCTCCACCACTTCGTCGAGCGTTTGAAACCGGCCGTCATGCATGTAGGGCGCGGTCAATGTGACATTGCGTAGCGACGGCGTGGAGAATTTCCCTGTGTCGGAATCTTTGCCAGTAACTTTTGCGCGTCCAAGGTCGCTGAAATCAGAATCCAGCCCGTTGTTCGCGAAACTCTGGCTTTGGAACAGCGGGCCGCCGTGGCAGTGGAAACAGTCCGCGCCGAACTGTCCGCGGCGCGGATCGTATTCGGTGGAGAACAGTTCAAATCCGCGCTGCTCCTCCGGCGTGAATTTATCCTCGCCGCGCAACACACGGTCGAATTTGGCGTCGAACGAGGTGAGTGTGAGTAAGTAATTTTCTAGCGCAAGCGCAATTTTTTCCGCCGTGATTTCCGGCGAGCCGAACGCGGCGGCGAAAAGCGCGGGGTAATCATTGGTAGGGCGCGCCACACCGTGCGCACCTTCGGCGGGCAGGGGACTTCCCGTCCTACTGGTCGTCAGTTTCACCACCAATTTCGCCAGCGTCTGGTGCATCTCAATCGGATTCTGAATCGGCTGCAATACCTGTTCGCGCAGATTTTTTGCCCGGCCGTCCCAGAAAAATTCCTTCTTCCACGCGAGATTGAACAGCGGCATGGAATTGCGTTCGCCGAATTTTCCTTCCGCGCCGCGCGCCATTTTGCGTCCGTCCGTGAAAGCCTTTTCCGGTGTGTGGCAACTGGCGCAGGATTGCTGGTCATTGATAGACAGGCGCGGATCGAAGAATAGTTTCCTGCCCAAATCCACGCGTTCGACGAGCAGTGGATTATCGCGTGGTAAATCGGGAATTGGAAAAGTTGCGGTCATTTTGAACTCAAACGGCGTGAGTTTCTCGGGCAAATAAAGCGGTCGGGGATGCGCCACGTTGATTTCCGCATCGGTCAAATTGCGGATGCGGTGGACGGCAAACGCACCGAGCAGGTTTTTCTTCAGCGCGGCGGACACCGGATCGCTGTCGCGCGAATGCGTTGAGCTGCCATCCTTGGCAAACGACAGCGGCGACGGCGCGTTCAAAACCGTCGCTAAATCGAAATCCAGTTCCAGTTTCGTTTCATTCGTGACGAGCAGCGGCGCGGCGAGCGTGATGCAAACGGCATTGGTGTCGCGCGCGAGGTGATACGCCCAGCCGTCGAGTTCGCCGCCGGCGTTGCGCCACAAGCCTTCGAGCGCGAGAAAAATAAATCCGCCCTGCCAGCTCCAGTGCAGGCCGTTCAGATTCGGGTTCAGCGGATGACTCGCGGGAAACTTCGCGATATCAGCGTGATTTAGGTTGGTATTCAAGCCGACCAGAAAACGCAGTGAGCAATATTCGCCGGCGGGGATTTCCAAACGTCTTGAGTCCCGGTTCTGCTCGTAATCAAACCACGCGACGGAATTGGAAAGTTCCAGCCAGGAACCGTTGTTGCGTTGCAGCGCGAAGTCGCTGGCGAGCCAGCTTACACGTGTCACGGAAAATGTTTCGCCTGCCGAGGTTTGATAGCGCAGCGAGGCGGGCTGGAGGTTTTCGCCGGAAACTTTGGGCGTGATCTGGATTTGTAACGTGGCACCCGTCACCGGCATCAGTGATTGCAGCAGGCTGAGGCAAATCAGGAATGTCCGCCGGAGATTCATTGAAATAGGCCGTAAAACTTGCCGGTGCCTGTGATGCAAGTCAATGTCTGGTTCAAGATGCCGGCCGTTGCTGTGTGTGTTTGCGGCGGTCAAATTGATGGCGCAGTCGATTTTACGGATCGAAAGTGGTGACGGCCGTGCGCGCGATCCGGTAGTAGCCGTAGCTTCCGGAAGTGCTGTTCGTGTAACTGGCGGTGTTGAGGGCTGGAGAAACAGTGGTTGAATTCGTCTTCCAATTAGAAAAGTTGGTGCTGGATTGCACCATGTAAGTTCCGCCCTCCAGCGCACTCCAGGTCAAAATCACCGAGCCGCTGCTGACAACGGGCGCGCTCATGACTGCGGTCAAGTTGGTGCTGCCGGAAAAATTGGTGACAACCGTTTCTGAAATGGAAGTGACTTTGCTGCCGGTCGGGCTGCCGTAATAGCCGCGTCCGATGTTATAGGGAAATACCGGCGTGCCGTTCGAGGCGATGGCGACGAAATAGGCGTAAGTGCCGTTGGGAAATTCCGGCGTGACGCAGTAGCGACCGTTGTATTCGTCGAGGTCAAAATCGGTTCCTTGAACATAACCATGGTCGCCAAGATAATCATTGTCCTCCATATAGCGCCCAAGCGGATAGGAACCGCTGACCGTCGGACCGGCTTGGTTGGAGCTGACATTGAACAATCGTGCCGCCCAAGCTGGAATTGTGATGCGTCCATTCGCTGTGAGGTTGCTGGTGCCGTATTGGCCGTTGCGGAGGACGTAGCCGGAAATCATGCGCCGAATGCCGCTGCTGGCGTTGGTCGCGTTGGCATAGCCGTAGGGGCCATAAATGGGATTTCCGTCGGCCACCCAGCCGAGAATCGGCGAATGCTTGGTCGGCGTATTGGTGGACTCGGAATAAATCTTTGACACCGAATTAAAATCCACATGATCGCCAAGCTGGTAGCGCAGGCCGGGAGGATTGGCGTGGTAATGGTGCTGGCCGCCGGCTTGGTGGGCATTGTTTGGATCAAAGGTGACGCCTTCGTTCACATAAGCATCGCGATTCCAGTAACCGGCTGAGTTCTGGGCATCGGTGGTGCCGTTCCAAGTGTAGGCATCCCAGCTGTTGAACATCACAACGCCATCCACAAAAATGCCAATCGGGCCGCCCCCGCTTTTGGTTTTTGTGGCGGGCACGGATGGGGTTCGCGGGATGCGGTAGGTGATTTTTTGGTTGGTTGGGTAACTGGGGAAGTTTTGAGTGTGCGCCGCATTGAGATACCACGGGCCCATGACCACTCCAGCCAGGCCGGAGCTATAGACATAAACCCAGTTGGCGGAGGAATAGACATCTTGCACGCCGCAATAGGCCGGCAAAGATTGTGTCGTGGTGCCCGTGCTCCAAGTAGTGGCGGCGGTGCCGTTGGTCTTGTTCGTGTCGCTGGTATAGATGCGCGCATATTGGCCGGAATAGGTTGTGAACCACGAATTCGTGCGCGGGTCGGCGGCGTGGACAATGCTGGACAACGCCGCCAAACTCAACAGCAGCGCGGTGAGGGGTGGCATTGTCTGCCGGGGGTTGATTTGAACTTTCATACCGTCACTCTATGGTATTGAACCTTAAGCAAAGGTTAAGGTGAGCATTATTTTTCATGAAAGCTATAATTTACTTCTTCATTTTCCCTTAAGGTTGATTCTGCGAACGTGACGCCGGCGTAAAACCGTGCTATCAAAACGCTGCCGCATGAGAATTCTCATCGTTGAAGACGAACCGGATCTGCTCGCAAGCCTCGCGCAGGCGCTGCGCGAGGAGGGCTACGCCGTGGACACCGCCGACAACGGCACCGATGGCCTCTTCAACGCCGAGGGCACGGAATACGACGCGATTGTCCTTGATGTGATGTTGCCGGGAATGGACGGCTGGGAAATTTTGAAACGTCTGCGCAAGACCAAAAAGACGCCGGTGCTCATGCTCACCGCGCGTGACCAGACGCGCGACCGCGTGAAAGGCCTCGACACCGGCGCGGACGATTACGTTGTCAAGCCGTTCGACCTCGAAGAAGTTTTTGCCCGCCTCCGCGCCATCATCCGCCGCAGCGCGAACAAGACGACGAACGTCATCGAAATTAGCGACGTGAAAATTGATACTGCTGCCAGAAATGTTTCCTTCAAAAACAAGCCGGTGGAATTAACAGCCCGCGAGTATTCGCTCGTGGAATTCCTCGCATTGCATCGCGGCGAGGTTGTCACACGCACGCAACTCTACGAGCATCTCTTTGACGAGAACGAAAGTTCGCTCTCCAATCTGCTCGACGTGCATGTTTCCAATGTCCGCAAAAAACTCGGTGCGGAATTCATCGTCACCCGCCGCGGCCACGGCTATTGCATCGAATGAACATCTTCCGATCCATCAAGTGGCGGTTACAGCTCTGGTATGGGCTGATTCTTGTCTTCGTATTGGCAGGTTTCGGTTTTGCATCGTATCAACTGGAACGAAATCGGCAGTTTGGTCGGATTGATCAGGAATTGCACCGGCGATTTGCCTCGCTCGCGGATGTGATGCGTCAAGGGCGTCCGCCGGAGCGCGGACGCAGATTTACGGGGGCTCCGCCGCCGGAACAAATGCCGGAGGACGGGCCGCCACCTCGGGAATTGGCGCAGGGAAAATTTATCTTGCCGACCCGGTTGGCTGGCTTGTTCGATACCAATCAGCCGGGAGATTTTTATTTTGTCGTTGTGAATCGTGACGGAGTTGAAATCGCTCGTGGCGGCGGCGTGCCCGTTATTCTGAAAATCGTTCCAGATGATGCGGTGGCCGCGCGTGAAAATCCACCGGGGATGAAAAATCCAAGGCCCTCGGCTGTCTCGACCGAAGGTGGCTTTCGTCAGCTGAAATCGGCTATGCCATCCGGGGAAATAATCGTGGTTGGCTGTTCGCTGGCGTCAGAAATGAAAGAATTGCGGCGCACAATCATGAATCTTGTCTCGCTTGGCGGTTCTATTTTGCTGATTGGCTTGGTGGGTGGCTGGTGGCTTGTCGGGCGTGCGCTGCGGCCGGTTGAGGAAATCAGTGCGACCGCTGGGAAGATTTCTGCCGGCGACCTGTCTCAGCGAATCAACGTCGCCGAGGCTAAAAGCGAATTGGGGCAGCTTGCGGCGGTCTTGAATTCCACCTTTGCGCGGTTAGAAGCGGCGTTCGCGCAGCAAAAACAATTCGCTTCGGACGCCGCGCACGAACTGCGGACGCCCGTCACCGTCATCCTCACGCAAACCCAGATGGCGCTTGCGCGTGAACGCGACGCCGCCGATTACAAGCAGGCCGTCGAGGCCTGCCAGCGCGCGGCGCAACGCATGCGCCGGCTCATCGAGTCGTTGTTGGAACTGGCGCGGTTTGACGCCGGTCAGGAAGTTTTAAAACGCATGGATTTTGATTTTGGAAAAACGGTTTCCGATTCCGTCGAATTAGTGCAGACGCTGGCGGAGGAGAAGTCGGTGAAAATCATTTCCGTAGTTTCGCCGCTGGAAATTTCCGGAGATCCCGAACGGCTCGCGCAGGTCGTCACGAATCTTTTGACCAACGCGATTCAATACAACCGGCCAGATGGTGAAGTGCGCGTGGAACTGCGTTTGGAAAACGGCCTCGCCGTTTTGAAAATATCCGACACAGGGCAGGGGATTGCGCCGGAAGATTTGCCGCGTGTTTTCGAGCGGTTCTATCGCGCCGACAAATCACGCACCGGCGCGGGCAACGTCGGTCTAGGGCTGTCCATTTGCAAAGCCATCGTGGAGGCGCACGGCGGCACGATTGAAGTGGCGAGCGAGCCAAATGTCGGCACGACTTTTACCGTGCGGCTCCCGGTTTGATTTTAGCGCAAAAACAATTCCGCCGCTGCATCGGCAAAACGAAGTCCCTGATGCGTCAGATGAAAACGGTCATCGGAAATCTTTGCCCAGCCGCGTTCCTGCAGTTTTTCCATTTCACTTTTCCATTCGCGGCGCAAATCGAATCCGGTGGTGCTCTGAAAATCGGCAAACGGCCAGCCGGCATTCATGCGTAAACCAAATGCGGCGATTTCGCCGGCGCGGCGTATTGGAGATAGTTCCTCGCTCGATTCGATGGCGCGTTTACCTTTCTCCAACTGGTCGCAATAGAGCTGGGTGTTTGCCCAATTCTTCGTGCGCACACCGCGCACATAGCCGGTGGCGCTGGGGCCGAGACCGTGATACGAACCGCCGCGCCAATAGTTGACGTTGTGTTTGCAGGCGCGGGCGGGAATGCCGTGAGCGTCCGGTTCGCCGCGACCGAAATTGGCGATTTCATATTGCCGAAATCCGGTAGCAGCCGAGCGTGAAACTAGTTCTTCATACATTTCGCAGGCCAGATCTTCGTTCACGGAAAATTCGCCGGCGTTGAGCTGGTGGAACAGCGGCGTGTCGTCCTCGTAAATCACTTCGTAGCTCGACAAATGTTCGCTTTGCATCGCCATTGCTTCGTTCAGTGTGCCGCGCCAGATTTCCATCGTCTGTGTTGGAATGGCGAACATCAAATCCAGATTCAGATTGTCGAAGCCGGCCTTGCGCAAAATATCGAATGACTTGAAAACCTGTTCGCGCGAATGGATGCGGCCGAGGCGTTCGAGCAGTTTTTCATCAAGCGATTGGACGCCCATCGAGACGCGGTTGACGCCGAAATCGCGGAGCAGTTTGCATTTGTCGGCGGAGACAGTGGCGGGATTGCTTTCGATGGTGAATTCTTCCGCGCCGAGCAGATGCAGTTTTTCCATCGCGCGCAAAATGGTTTCCCACTGGCGCAGATTAAGTAGTGAAGGCGTCCCCCCGCCAAAGAAAATGGTTTTCGGCTTCAGATCATTCGCGACGATTTCAAGTTCGCGCACTAGCGCGGCGATATAGCGGTTGATGAGTTCGCCGGACGATGCCTCTGAGTAAAACGCGCAGTATTCGCATTTCTGCGCGCAAAACGGGACGTGAATGTAAAGGCTCGTGACGGGAGCCGAGGAATCTTCCGGCATGGCTTCAGGTTAGCGAAGCCAATGGCGGACGCGAATGAAATTCGCCGTCGATCAGGCGGGATTGGCGCGCTGGACGTTTTGCGCCTTGAGACCTTTGTCGCTGGGGATGGCTTCAAAGGTGACCGGTTCGCCTTCGTTGAGGGTTTTGTAGCCGTCGCCGAGGATAGAGGTGTGGTGCACGAAAACATCCTGTCCCGAATCGGCGGCTATAAAGCCGAAGCCCTTTTTGTTGTCGAACCACTTTACTTTGCCGCTGGCCATAACTGCGCTCCTGATTGGCGAAGCCGGGCGAAAGTGAAACGGACACGGCTGGTTCAGCCGTGTCCGTGAAACATCACTATGCCAATGATTTCATGCCTCGCGTGTTGTGAGGCGACTATGAGAACAATTTATCTGGCCGTCAAGGGAAAGTTTTCAGTCCAGATGCAGCGCTTGATCCAGCAGCGTCTCCAGATGCCCGGACAGGGCACTTTCGCTGACCGTTAAGTTCGCGCCAGCCTGCTGCGCGGCGTTCAGCAAACCGGTTTTGTTGTCCGGGGCGAAGGCAATGATCGGAAGATGACTGGTGGCAGCTTCGGAACGGATTTTTTCGATGGCACCAGTGATGTCGCCGCGCGCCTCCAAATCCACAAAGACGAGCAGCGGAGTTTCGCGTTTGGTTGTGGCGGCGAGCAGCGCGGGATTGTTGACCGCGAGGACACGATAGTTCAAATCCTGCAGCCGGTTCACCAACTGGCTGCCGGGCATGAGCCGTTCGTAGAAAACAATCGCGAGCGGTAGCATAAACCGCTTACGGCAGGTCGGTCTTGCCCATCAGGAAACGGTCAGCTTCGCGCGCCGCGCCGCGGCCTTCGTTGAACGCCCAGACCACGAGGCTCTGGCCGCGCCGGCAGTCGCCGCAGGCAAAAACCTTCGGATGGCTGGTTTTGTATTTCTCGAAGTCGGCCTTGGCGTTGGAACGCGCGTCGCGCTCGACGCCGAGGGCTTCTAGTAACGGCTGTTCCGGTCCGAGGAAACCCATCGCGAGCAAAACGAGCTGCGCGGGCAAAACTTTTTCAGTGCCGGCGATTTTTTGCGGGCCGAAATTGCCTTTGTCATCCTTTTTCCATTCGACTTGAACGGTGTGAACGGCGGTGACATTGCCGTTGGCATCGCCTTCAAATTTCGTCGCGGTGGTCAGATAGGTGCGCGGATCAGCGCCAAACTTGGCGGCGGCTTCTTCCTGGCCATAATCCACCTTGAGCGTCTTCGGCCATTCGGGCCACGGATTGTCCTTGGCGCGTTCAAGCGGCGGTTTGGCCATGATTTCCAACTGCACCACGCTCTTGCAGCCATGGCGGATGGAAGTGCCAACGCAGTCGGTGCCGGTGTCGCCGCCGCCGATGACGACGACATTTTTGCCGTCAGCGGTGATGTTCGTGCCGGGCTTTGTGCCGTCGAGCAGGTTCTTGGTGTTCGCGGTGAGGAATTCCATCGCGAGATGGATGCCTTTCAATTCGCGACCGGGAATCGGCAAATCGCGACCCTTGGTCGCGCCGGTCGCGAGAATGACGGCGTCAAATTCATTAGCCAGTTTGTCGGCGGGATAATTTTTGCCAACCTCGGTGTTGCAGACAAATTTCACGCCTTCTTTTTCCACCAGCGAAATGCGGCGCAGCACGACTTCCTTTTTGTCGAGCTTCATGTTGGGGATGCCATACATGAGCAGGCCGCCCGGACGGTCGGCGCGTTCGAACACGGTAACTTCGTGGCCGGCCTTGTTCAACTGAGCGGCGGCGGAAAGCCCGGCGGGACCGGAGCCGACGACGGCGACTTTCTTGCCGGTGCGGTGCTTCGGCGGTTGCGGCACGACCCAGCCGTTGTCCCAGCCCTTGTCAATAATACTGACCTCGATGTTTTTGATCGTGACCGGCGGATCATTCTTGCCGCAGACGCAGGAACCTTCGCATGGCGCGGGACAAACACGGCCGGTAAACTCGGGAAAATTGTTCGTCTTGTGCAATCGATCCAGCGCCTCTTTCCACAGGCCGCGATAAACCAAATCGTTCCACTCGGGAATCAGGTTGTGGATCGGGCAGCCGCTGGCCATGCCGCTGACGAGTTGGCCGGTGTGGCAGAACGGAATGCCGCAATCCATGCAGCGCGCGCCCTGCTTTTTCAGGTCGGCCTCGGGCTGGTGGTGGTGAAACTCCTTCCAGTCCGCGATGCGTTTGAGCGGCGGCCGGTCGGCGGGCAGTTCGCGTTGGAACTCTAAAAATCCGGTGGGTTTTCCCATTTTGAATTTTGGTTAGCGATTAAATTGGTTTCAGTGTCCGCCTTTTACGTTGGCTTGGAACGCCGCCATGACGGCTTCGTCGCCGCTCAATCCTTTGGCGTGAGCGTTCTTCAATTCCTTCAGAACATTGGCGTAATCCTGCGGCATCACCTTGACGAACTTCGGCACAAAATTCTTCCAGTCGGCCAGAATCGTCGCCGCGCGTTCGCTTTGGGTGTAAGTTTGGTGGCGTTGGATCAATTTCCAGAGCTGCTCAATTTCTTCGGCATCGGACAATTTTTCCAGCGCGACGAGTTCCATGTTGCAGCGGTTTTTGAAATCGCCAGCCTCGTCCAGAACGTAGGCGATGCCGCCGCTCATGCCCGCCGCGAAGTTGCGGCCGCTCTTGCCGAGCACGACGACCTTGCCGCCGGTCATGTATTCGCAACCGTGGTCGCCGATGGCTTCCACGACGGCGTTGACGCCGGAGTTACGGACGGCGAAGCGTTCGCCCGCCATGCCGCGCACAAAAATCTCGCCGGCGGTCGCGCCGTAAAGCGCCACGTTGCCAATGATGATGTTGTCCTCGGCGACAAAGGTGGAACCCTTTGGCGGATACACGATGAGTTTGCCGCCGCTGAGGCCCTTGCCGAAATAATCGTTGGCGTCGCCCTCGAGTTCGAGCGTCATGCCTTTCGGATTGAACGCGCCAAAACTCTGGCCGGCACTGCCGTTGAATTTCAGATGAATGGTGTCCTCCGGCAGACCGGTGACGTCGTGCTTCTTGGAAATTTCGCTGCCGACAATCGTGCCGACGACGCGGTTGATGTTGATGATCGGCAACTCGGCCTTCACCTTTTCGCCGCGCTCGATGGCGGGCTTGCAAATGTCGAGGAGCTTGGTCACGTCGAGCGATTTGTCGAGGCCGTGATCCTGCGCCTGCGTGCGGAAGCGGCCAATTTCCGGACCGGCTTCGGGCTGGTGCAAAATCGGCGTGAGGTCAATGCCGCTGGCTTTCCAGTGGTTGATGGCCTTCCACGAATTTAATTTGTCCGTGCGGCCGATCATGTCTTCCAATTTGCGGAAGCCGAGTTGCGCCATGATTTCGCGAAGTTCCTGAGCGATGAAGCGCATGAAATTCACGACGTGATCGGCATCACCGGTGAAGCGCTTGCGGAGGCGCGGGTCTTGCGTCGCCACGCCGACGGGGCAGGTATTCAGATGGCAGACACGCATCATGATGCAACCCATCACGACGAGCGGCGCGGTGGCGAAACCAAATTCCTCCGCACCCAGCAGCGCGGCAATCGCCACATCGCGGCCGGTCTTGAGCTGGCCGTCGGTTTCGACAAAGATGCGGTCGCGCAGGCCGTTCAACACGAGTGTCTGGTGCGTCTCGGCGAGACCGAGTTCCCACGGACCGCCCGCGTGCTTGATGGACGACAGCGGCGAAGCACCCGTGCCACCGTCATGGCCGGAAATCAGCACGACATCCGCGTGCGCCTTGGCGACACCGGCGGCAATCGTGCCGACGCCGACTTCGGCGACGAGTTTCACGCTGATGCGCGCGTCGCGATTTGAGTTTTTCAAATCGTGAATCAACTCCGCCAAATCCTCGATGGAGTAAATGTCATGGTGCGGCGGCGGCGAAATCAAACCGACGCCGGCTGTCGTGCCGCGCGTTTTGGCGACCCACGGATAAACTTTCTTGCCGGGCAACTCGCCGCCTTCGCCGGGCTTCGCGCCCTGCGCCATCTTGATCTGGATTTCCTTCGCGTTGACGAGGTAATGGCTGGTCACGCCGAAACGACCGCTGGCGACCTGTTTAATGGCGGAATTCTTGGAATCACCTTTTTCGTTCGTCCATGTGAAGCGCTCGGCGTCCTCGCCGCCTTCGCCGGTGTTGGATTTGCCGCCGAGGCGGTTCATCGCGATGGCGAGCGTCTCATGCGCTTCCTGCGATATCGAGCCGTAGCTCATCGCGCCGGTCTTGAACCGTTTGACGATGCTTTCAACGGATTCGACTTCCTCAATCGGCAGCGGATTCGCCGCGAACTTGAAGTCGAGTAAACCGCGCAATGTGCAAAGCGTCTTGGCGCGGTCGTTGATGAGGTCGGCGTATTCGCGGTAAATCTTTTCGCTGCCTAGCCGGCAGGCGGTTTGCAGCTTGTGAATCGTCTGCGGATTGAACAGGTGTTGTTCGCCGCCGTCGCGCCATTGATACTGACCACCGGCGTCGAGCTCGGTGTTCACCGTGACCGGCGGGAACGCTCGGCGATGGCGCGCGAGCGCTTCCTCGGCGATGACTTCGAGGCCGATGCCCTGAATGCGCGAAGGCGTCCAGGTGAAATACTTGTCCACGACTTCGCTGTTGATGCCGACGGCTTCAAAGATTTGCGCGCCGTGATAGCTCTGGATGGTGGAGATACCCATCTTGGCCATGGTCTTGACGACGCCCTTGACGGCGGCCTTGATGAACTTCTTGACCGCGACCTTGTGGTCGGTTTCCGCCAAAAGTTTTTCACGCATCAAATCCGCGATGGTCTCGAACGCGAGATACGGATTGATGGCGGTGCAACCGTAGCCGATGAGTGCGGAGAAGTGATGCACTTCGCGCGGTTCGCCGGATTCGAGGATCAGACCGATCTTTGTGCGCGTGCCGCTGCGGATCAGATGATGATGCAGTCCAGACACCGCCAACAGCGCGGGAATCGGCGCGAGCGAGGCACCGACGCCGCGATCGGACAGAATGACTATGTTCGCGCCGTCGGCAATCGCCTTGTCGGCGGCGGCAAAAATCGTTTCCATCGCCGGCGCGAGCGCCTTGGCGCCGTCGGCGGCCTTGAACAAAATCGGCAGCGTGACGCACTTGAAGCCGGCGCGGTTGACGTGGCGCAGCTTCTCCAATTCCTCGTTGGTGAGAATCGGATAGTGCATCTTGATCATCCGGCTGCTTTCCGGCGTCGGCTCCAGCATGTTGCCCTCGCCGCCGACCATGATTTCCGTCGAGGTGATGATTTCCTCACGGATGGGATCGATCGGCGGGTTCGTTACCTGCGCAAAAAGCTGCTTGAAATAATTGTAGAGCAATTGCGGTTTCTCGGAGAGCACTGCCAGTGGCGTGTCCGTGCCCATCGAGCCGAGCGGTTGGACGCCGGTCTGCGCCATCGGCCCGACGATGAACCGCAAATCTTCAAAGGTGTAGCCGAACGCCTGCTGGCGCTGGAGCACGGTTTCGTGGTCGGCCTCGTGGACGTGCGGCGGTTCCGGCAATTTGTCCAGCAACAGGTGGTTTTCCTCCAGCCATTTTTGATACGGCTGCGCGGAGGAATATTTTTTCTTCAACTCCTCGTCGGCGACGATGCGGCCCTGTTCGAGATCCACCAAAAACATTTTGCCCGGCTGCAAGCGGCCCTTGATTTTCACGCGCTCGGGCGCGATGGGCAGAACGCCGGCTTCAGACGCCATGATGACCACGTCATCGTGCGTGACGTAATAGCGCGACGGGCGCAGGCCGTTGCGGTCAAGGCACGCGCCGATGAATTTGCCGTCCGTGAACGCCATCGAGGCGGGGCCGTCCCACGGTTCCATGAGGCAGGAATGAAATTCGTAGAACGCCTTGCGTTCCGCGTCCATGCTCTCGTGATTTTCCCACGGCTCGGGAATCATCATCATCATCGCGTGCGGTAGTTCGCGGCCGGTCATGGACAACATTTCGACGCAGTTGTCGAACTGTGCGGAGTCGCTGCCATCGGTGTTGATGACGGGGATGATCTTCTTCAGGTCGTCGCCAAGGATCTTGCTGGTGAACAGCGCCTGCCGTGCCTTCATCCAATTCACGTTGCCGCGTAGCGTGTTGATTTCGCCGTTGTGTGCGATGTAGCGGTTCGGATGCGCGCGATCCCAGCTTGGAAAGGTGTTTGTCGAGAAACGCGAATGCACCAGCGCGATGGCGGTGGTCACGGCGGGGTTGCGGAGGTCGGCGTAATATTTCTCCACCTGTTCGGACATGAGCATGCCCTTGTAGATGAGCGTGCGCGCCGACAGGCTGGAAACGTAAAACACCTTGCCGCCGGCAATCTTGTTGCCGTAACGGATGGTCTGCTCCGCGACCTTGCGGATGACGTAAAGCTTGCGTTCAAAATCCTTGTCGGTCTTGAGGCTCGCGCTGCGGCCGACGAACACCTGTGCCATGAATGGCTCCGCTGCGACGGCGGTTTTGCCGAGCGAGGAATTGTCCACCGGCACGTCGCGCCAACCGAGAACCGTCTGGCCTTCCGCTAAAATAATCTTGGTCAGTTCTGCCTTCACCGCCTCGCGTTCCGCCGGATTTTTCGGGAGGAACATCTGGCCGACGCCGTAGTCGCCGAACGCCGGCAGCTTGAAACCGAGCCGCGCGGCTTCCGTCACGAAGAAATCATGCGGCACCTGGATGAGGATGCCGGCACCGTCGCCGGTGTTGGCCTCGCATCCGCACGCGCCGCGATGGTCGAGGTTCACGAGAATCTTCAGCGCGTCGCTCACCATCTGGTGCGACTTCTTGCCCTTCATGTTGACGACGAAGCCCAGCCCGCAAGCGTCGTGCTCGAACTGCGGATCGTAAAGGCCTTGTTTGGGCGGGGCCACTAGGCGCACCGCAGCGGTATCATTAGCTTTCTGCATTTGTATTCTGGTGAACGCGGGACGGATAAGTTCGCGTTCCGTTATTTTTTACTCAATTTTAACCGCTGCGCAATAATTGTTTTTAAAATAAACGAGATTTTACGCATAAGAATTCAAATTTTTACCATCGTCAGCATAAGTGAAATTTTTCGCACCATTAAATCACGCCTCATCTGTCCCGAGAATTTCTGTCCAGAATGAAAACAGCTGTGTCTTGTGATGAGGCGGCGACAATATTGGCACGTTAAGGGTTTGGGTTGAAAATTCATTTAAGCGACACTGAATTGCTTGGCTTTATTTTTGCTTTCCACTAACTTAAAGCAGCTTGTTGAAAAACGGATGGAGCGGCAAACGATGGTTTCTTCGCCGCCATTGGGTGGATTTAATAATCAGATCTGGAATCTATGAAAAAAGTTGTTTCAACTGCACGCGCTGGTTTCACTTTGGTGGAAATCATGATCGTTGTGGCCATCATCGGTCTCTTGGCGGCCATTGCGATCCCCAACTTCGTGAAAGCGCGTGCCACCTCGCAGGCAAATATTTGTATCAACAACCTGCGCAAAATTGATGACGCCGCCAATCAGTTCGCGCTCGAGAAAGGCAAGCGAACCGGCGATACCATCAGTTATCCTGCCGACCTGACGCCTTATATCAGGCTGAATTCGGCAGGCAGCATCCCATCCTGCCCCGTGGGTGGCGCTTATTATACTGACGGCGGCGTTGGCGCCACACCGACATGCTCTCTGGGTTCCACGGTGAAACCCGCCCATGTAATACCCTGATTTTTGTGGTCTGATTTCATCCCGGTCTCAACCTGCCTTGTCCTTTCTGTCGTTACTTTCATTGGCGGTCATCGGTTTGTGTTGATAATCAAACAAAAAAAAGGCATTAAAACGCGCGCATGAAACATAACTCCTATTTTGAAGGCAAAGTCCAGAGTCTCGCCGTGGGCACCACCGACGGCCCAGCCACCGTTGGCGTGATTGAACCGGGTAAATACAGTTTCGGCACCGATTGCGTTGAGCATATGCACATCGTGGCCGGCACGCTCAAGGCCAAGCTCCCCGCCGGCGAATGGCAGAGCTACGGTCAGGGCCAGTTTTTCATCGTCCCCAAAGGCGTGAAGTTCGAAGTCGAGGCCGTAGGTGATGTCGCCTACCTCTGCTACTACAAGCGCTGATCAGGAATTTCTTAATCCATGGAAAAAGTGGAGGACACGCTGGTTGTCATCAAACCGGATTCATTTTGGCGAGGTCTTAATGGTCAGGTCGAGAGCCGACTTAATAACTTGGGATTGAAAGTGGTGGCGGAGCGCGTGCTGGCAGGTGCCGAAAATCTGCCGGAAACGCGGTGGCGTGAGTTTTATTTTCCGGCCATCGGCAACCGTCCGCCTTGTCTTGAAGGAACTTCAAAATACATGGCGCATGGCCCGGTGAAGGTCATCCACTTCCGGGGCGAAGATGCTGTGCAGAAGGTGCGTCGGGCAGTCGGAGCCACCCGTCCGTGGCAGGCGGAAGCGGGCACCATTCGCGGCGATTTCTGGCCCGGTGCGACCGAGGCCAATACGCCGTTCCGATTGAAGTTCCAGCAACCCGGCGACGACCAGTTTCTCTTCAACCTGATTCACGCCTCGGATTCGGAGACGAGTTTCGTCCGCGAGATCCAGTTTTTCCCGCAACTCGTCGCAATGTGAATTGCTGGCTGGCGCTGAACGCATTTTACACCGTGCACATTGCTGATATATTGTCCGCCTTGTGAACGGTCAGAAAAAAACGCGCGTGGTCTGCGGCATGAGCGGAGGAGTGGATTCCTCTGCCACGGCGGCGCTTTTGATCGAGCAGGGCTACGAGGTCATCGGCATCACGCTCAAGCTCTGGCCGCAGGATTGCGTGAACCGCGCGGAGGACAAATGTTGCGGGCCGCAGGCTGTGACCGACGCACGTTCCGTCTGCCATAAACTTGACGTGCCGTATTACTTGGTGGACGAGTCGGCGGATTTCCAGAAGCACGTCATCCAATACTTCGCCGACGAATACAAGGCCGGCCGCACGCCTAATCCCTGCGTGATGTGCAACCAGAATCTGAAGTTCGGCCGGCTCATTGACCGCGCGGATCAACTCGGCGCGGATTTCATCGCCACCGGCCATTTTGCGCGTGTGGAAAAGAGCGCGGATGGTTCGCGCTGGCTGCTCAAGCGCGGACGTGATGCCCGCAAGGATCAAAGTTATTTCCTCTTCTCGCTTCGGCAAGATCAACTGGCGCGCACTTTGTTTCCGCTCGGTGAAAAGACCAAGAGCGACACACGCGAAGTGGCACGGCAGTGCCAACTCAAGACCGCCGAGAAAGAGGAGAGCATGGAAATCTGCTTCGTGCCGGACAACAATTACGGCGGCTTTCTCCAGTCGGCCAACCTCGTGCAAAAACATCGCGGGGAAATCGTGGACATGCGCGGTCAAGTTCTCGGCCAGCACGACGGCATTGAATTTTACACCATCGGCCAGCGCAAAGGGCTGGGCATCACGACGCCCAAACCGGTCTATGTCGTGGAACTGGACGTGGAAAATAATCGTGTGGTTGTGGGCGATGAAGCCGCGCTCGACCGCGATGAATTCATCGCCGACCGTTGCAACTGGCATCCGTTTGAAAAACTGACCGAGCCAATCGAAGTCACGGCAAAGATCCGTTACAACCATCCCGGCGCGCCGGCCACGGTGACGCCGCTGGACGGCAATCGCGTGCAGGTGAAACTGCATTCGCCCGCGCGCGCCATCACGCCCGGTCAGGCGGCGGTGTTTTATCAGGATGAATTGGTTGTGGGCGGCGGGTGGATTGCCGTTTAACTCGATTTGTCTCATCCGTTCGCCGACTGAATTTTATTCACGTCGCGATTTTTATTTATTAATTTCCGCGCGTGATGCAAAAGTTTCATTCAGTCTGCCTGTTGATTTTGCTCGTGATTTTATCCGGCTGTGTTTCCAGCCGGAACCGCCAGCACAACTTCGCCCACTGGGAAAAGGCCATCCACGGTTTTGAGCAGCAGGACGCAAAACACATGCCCGCGCCCGGTGCGATTGTTTTCACCGGCTCATCGACCATCGCCCGTTGGAAAACGTTGACAAAGGATTTCCCCGGGCAACCGGTGCTGAACCGTGGTTTCGGCGGCTCGCAAATCGTGGATGCCACCCATTTTGCGGACCGCATCATTTTCCCCTACAAGCCCAAAATGGTTTTGCTGCGTGCCGGCGGCAATGACTTGTGGGCCGGCAAATCACCGGAGGATGTGGCTGATGATTTCAAGGATTTTGCCAAAACCGTCCACGCGCAATTGCCGGACACAAAGATTGTCTATGTTTCATTGAGTCCCAGTCTGGCGCGCTGGAAACAGCACGAATTGGAAAAACAATTGAACACGCTTGTCGCCGGCTATGTCGCGGACAGGCCGTGGATTCAATATGTCGAGACGTATGATTTGCCGCTCGGCACCAACGGGCTGCCGCGCCGGGAATTGTTTGTGTTGGACAAACTTCATTTCAACACCGCCGGTTACAAATTGCTGGCTGACCGGCTGCGTCCGATCCTGTCAAAGTAAGTTTCAACTTGCGCGAGGCGGGTTGGTTGTTACGATTTTGTCACGTTCATCCGCCAGTCCGGCGGGTTTTCTTTTTTTAACCGGCAGAAAAATATTTTTATCCTGTGAAAATTTTCAGCGGCACCGCAAATGAACCCCTGGCTCGCGCGATCTGCAAATCCATCGGCGTCGAACTCGGCAAAATCAACATCACCCCGTTTCCTGACGGCGAAACCTTTGTGCGTATCGAGGAGAACGTCCGCGGCGAGGATATTTTTGTCGTGCAGCCCACGTCGCCGCCGACGAACCACCACTTGATGGAGTTGTTCATCATCATTGACGCGTTGCGCCGGGCCAGCGCCAAGCGCATCACGGCGGTATTGCCGTTTTATGGCTACGCACGGCAGGATCGCAAAGACCAGCCGCGGGTGCCGATCACTGCGAAGCTGGTCGCCAACCTGCTTGTGGCCTCCGGTGCGAACCGCGTGCTGACGATGGATTTGCACGCGCAGCAGATCCAGGGTTTCTTCGACATCCCGGTGGATCACCTTTATGCCGCGCCGGTGATGTATGATTACCTGAAGAAAAAAAATCTCACGAACCTTGTGGTTGTCAGCCCCGATGCCGGCGGTATCAAGATGGCGCACGCTTATTCGCAGACCTTGGAGGCGGAACTGGCCATCGTCGCCAAACGGCGCAAGAGCGCCACGGAAGTGGAGAACATGGCGGTCATCGGCGAAATCGAAGGCAAGAATGTATTGCTGGTGGACGATTTGACGGAGACGGCGGGCACGCTGACGGCGGCGGCGGCGATTTTGAAGACCAAGGGCGCCAAGAACGTCATCGCCTGTGTTTCCCATGCTTTGCTGAGCGACATCGGCATTGAAAGATTGCGTAAATCAGTTATTGACGAATTGATAACAACTGATACAGTTCAACGCCCGGCTATTGACGGTGTGAACATAACCACGCTTTCGGTGGCCGGATTGTTGGGCGAGGCGATCAAACGGATCCATAGCAACTCGTCGGTGAATTCACTGTTTGAATTCAAAGGCGGCCGGACCAGTTGATCGCTGTCCGCAAGAACAATTTACTAAAATGAAATCAGTTCCATTGAAAGCGTTTCCGCGCTCCCTCGTGCAGCGCGGTGCAGTTAAAAAACTTCGTGCGTCCGGTCGCGTGCCTGCGACGATTTACGGTCGCCAGGCCAAACCCCAGAATCTGGAAGTCGTCTATGACGACATCTCCGACCTGCTGCACCACTCGGTCTCCGAAAATCTCCTCGTCGATTTGACGGTGGACTCGGATGCCCGCGCCAAGCGCCTCGCGCTGTTGCAGGAAGTCCAGCACCATCCGTTGAGCGGCAAGGTGCTGCATGTGGATTTTCATGAGGTCGCCGAAAACGAGAAGGTGACCATTTCCGTGCCCGTTGAAACGGTTGGCGAAGCGGTTGGGGTCAAGACCGGCGGCGGTTCGCTCACGCACGTTTTGCTGAAGCTCAGAGTGCGTTCGCTGCCGAAGGATTTGCCCGAACAGATTACCATTGACGTAACGGCGCTCGAAATTGGCAAGTCGGTTCACATCGGTGACATTGCCGCACCGGCTGGCGTCGAAATTTTGGGCGACAAGCATTTGACCGTTGTGGCTGTGGCCGCGCCGCGCGCCGAGGAAGAAGTCGCCGCGACCGCTGCGGCTCCGGCTGCCGGCGACGTCGAGATGACCAAGGAGAAGAAGGAAGAAGGCGCCGAAGGTGCCGCTCCGGCCAAGGATGCCAAGGCGGGAGACAAGAAGGCCGAGGCCAAGCCCGAAGCGAAGGCCGAAGCCAAGAAGAAATAATTTACGCGGCGCGAGCCGCTTCCGCGCATGGAGCCGATGCACCTTATTGTGGGGCTGGGCAATCCCGGTGCGGATTACGCGAAGACGCGGCACAATGCCGGTTTTCTCCTGGTCGAGAAGCTGGCGGCGCAGTGGCAGGCCGGTTGGAACATCGAACGCAAGTTTGTTGCGCGGATGGCGAAAGCCGTTCGCGGCGGGAATAAAATCCTGCTGTGCGAACCGCAGACGTTCATGAACTTGAGCGGCGAGTCGGTGGCGGCGGTGCAGCAGTTTTACCAGTTGCCGCTGGAGAAGATTTTGGTCGTCCTGGACGACGCGGATTTGCCGTTGGGCGAAATCCGGCTGCGGCCCGAAGGCGGCAGCGGTGGCCATCACGGATTGGATTCCGTGGCGCAGCATCTTGGTTCGAAGAAATACGCGCGACTGCGGATCGGGATCGGTCGCAAGAATGAAGCGCGGCAGATCACCGGCCATGTGCTCGGAAAATTCAGCGCCGATGAGAGCGGGCTGCTGGAAAAAGTTTTGGAACGGGCGGCGGGCCAGGTTGAATGCTGGTTGACCGCTGGTTTGCAGAAAGCGATGAGTCAATTTAACGGGGCGATCAGCTCCAACAACGAAGAAAATGAATAAATACGAAGGTCTGTTCATCCTGAACACAGCAGGCAAAGAAGAAGGCGTGAAAGACGCCCTCGACAAGATTTCCGCAGAAATCACCGCCGTCGGCGGCAAGATCGAGACCGTGCAGAAGATGGAGCGCAAGCCGTTTGCGCGCGTCGCGGACAAGCAGCACGCGTCCGGTTTCTACGCCAATGTCATTTTCGACGCCACGCCCGCCGTGGTCGCGCAGTTGCAGGGCAAGTTCAAATTGAACACCGACGTGTTCCGCGTGCTCTTCACGCTGGCACCCGCGCCCAAGGCTGTGAAATAATTTTATGGCCAGCTTCAACAAAGTCATCCTTGTCGGGAACCTGACGCGCGATCCGGAATTGCGCTACACGCCCAAGGGGACGGCCATCGCCAAAATCGGCCTCGCGGTCAACCGCGTCTGGACGAACGAAGCTGGCGAAAAGAAAGAAGAAGTCACTTTTGTAGATGTTGATGTTTGGGGGCGCACCGCCGAAAATGTTGGTCAATATATGCGCAAGGGGCGGCCGATTCTGGTTGAAGGCCGCTTGAAACTCGACCAGTGGGACGATAAACAGACTGGCCAGAAAAAAAGTCGACTTGGTGTTGTCGCCGACACAGTTCAATTCCTCGGGAGCGCTCCCAGTGCTGGTGAAGGCGGCGCTTCGGCTGCTCCCCGCGCCCAGCGTCCGGCAGCTTCCGCTACGGCGGCTGAACCTGTCGAAGGCGATGGTCCGCCCGAAAGTGACGACGTTCCGTTCTGAATGATCAGCTTCTTAGCCCGCCATTTTTGAAGAGATAATCTGAAGTCTTGCTTCAAACTAGTAAATGGCATGAAGGACATAGTAAAAAACATTCTTGGCGGGAGAATTCTTGGATGGTGGGATTTTTTTTGCCATACTCCGGCTAGCTGGGGTAAGCCGTTTAATGGTCAGCGATTCAGACAGCGCATTTTCTTCGACCTTTTATATTATTTTCCGGTCAAGGCAATTATAGAGACAGGGACGTTTCGCGGCATAACCACTGCCTTCTTTGGGGCAACAACTTTGCCAGTTTACAGTGCGGAAATACACCCGCGCTTTTTTTTATATTCACGATTACGTTTTCTATTTAATCGTGACGTCATTCATCTTAGTAAACTTGATTCCCGATCCTTTTTGAGAGCATTGAGTGCAAACCCGTTGGTTCCAAAAGACGAAGTATTTTTCTATTTGGATGCGCATTGGGGTGAAGATTTGCCGCTGCGGGAAGAATTGGAAATTATTTTTAAAAACTGGTCTTGCCCGTTAGTTATGATTGATGACTTCGCTGTGCCAGATTCTGATTATGCGTTTGACGAATATGGTCCCGGTAAAACCCTAAACCTAAGCTACATTGAAACCATTGTGGAGGGTTACAAACTGGCTGTTTTTTTTCCTGCAGTCAAACCGGCGGAAGAAACCGGAATGAAGCGAGGCAGTGTGGTGCTTTGCCCAGAAAAGCTTGGTTTGCATATTGATGCAAAAATCAAGACGCTGGTTCGACATTGCTGATTTTGCAGCTAAGCCGATATAGTTTCCGCAGTTTGTTTTCAAGCGGTAGCTAACGTTTAATCCTCCAAAGTTTTGCTTTACGTCTGGAATTTTTCATATATTCTAAAAAATCAATTTTTTATATATCACATGGCAAAAACTGAAGTTATCCTCACGCACAACATCGTCGGCCTCGGCGGTGAATCCGACCAGGTTCGCGTTGCCGCCGGCTACGCGCGCAACTATCTTTTTCCGCAGCGTCTCGCCATCCCGGTGAGCGCGGCGAACAAGCGCCACCTCGAGGCCCTCAAGCAGAAGCGCGCCGAGCGCGAGGCTCAGGAATTCAACCACATGACCGATCTGGCCAAGGCGTTGCAGAAGCTGGTTTGCGTCATCAAGGTCAAGACCGGCGAGGACGGAAAGCTTTTCGGCTCCGTCACCAGCGGCACGATTGCCGATGAACTGAAGCACCAGTTCGACATCGCGCTCGACAAAAAGAAAATCCATCTCGAGCACGCCATTCGCCAGCTTGGCGAATTTGACATCGACCTGCACCTGCATCACGACGTCAAAGGCTCGCTCAAGGTTCGCGTCGAGAGCATCACGCCCATCGCGGCACCGGTCGCAGCCCCTGCGGAGGAAAAACCGCGCACCGAGAAACGCGGCCATCGCGGAGATATTGTCGCCCCCACCACTGCCGAGCTTAAGGCCAAGGCGGAAAAGAAGGCCAAGGCCGAGAAGAAGCCGAAAGCTGAATAATCTTTGGATCGCAAAGACGCCACGGGAAAATTCCCCGTGGCGTTTTTTATTGTTTACCTCACTTCATCAGACGTTGGCCGCATCCTTGATACCGGCGGCGTAGGCTTCAAACACGCGGCGCATTTCGTCGCGCACCGTGCGGAAACAGTTTAAGATTTCCTCGTCGCTGCCGGTGGCCTTGGCCGGATCAAAGAACGGCCAGTGGTGCCGGTTCAACTGGCCTGGAAAAATCGGACATGCCTGGTCAGCGTTGCCGCAAACGGTGATAACGGTATGGACGGGTTGTGCCAGAAATTCTGTCAGCGGCTTCGAGCGGTGCGCCGAAATATCAATTCCGACCTCAGCCATGACTTTGATGGCGAGCGGATGCACATAGCCGGCCGGTTTGGAGCCGGCGCTTTGGATGTTGGCGGCATCGCCGAGCGCGGCGCGCAAAAAGCCTTCGCCGATGTGGCTGCGGCAGGAATTGCCGGTGCAGAGGATGAGGATGGTGGGTTTCATTTCAATTTCATTTGCAGTTTGTTGAGTTGGCGGAGCAGCAGTTTTCCCGGATGCAAAAGCAGCCGGTCACAGCGGCAAGCGCGCCGAGCACCGGTGCAAGCAGATAAATCCACAGATCGCGCAGGTTGCCCGATGCCAGCGCGGGCGCGAGCGAGCGCGCCGGGTTCATCGAGGCACCGCAAATCGGTCCGGCGAACAGAGCTTCCAGCGCGATGACTGCGCCGACCGCGATGCCGGCGGTGATGCCTTTTTCCTTCGCGCCGGTGGAGACGTTCAAAATTACCAACATCAGGATGAAGGTGAGGATGAATTCCAGAATGAAACTTTGCGCGGCCGTTCCCGCCGGATGCGTCGCGCCGAGATTTTTGTCCGCCGGAAAAAGAAATTTCAAAACGAGGCTGGCCAGCAGCGCGCCGGAGATCTGCGCGGTGACGTAGCCGAAAATTTCCCGGCCGGGAAATCGTCGCGCCGCCCAGAAGCCGAGGGTCACGGCGGGATTCAGGTGCGCGCCGCTGACGTCGCCGAGCGTGTAAATCATCGCCAGCACGACGAGGCCGAAGGTCAGCGCGATGCCAACGTGCGTGATCGCGCCGCTGCTGGCTTCGTTGATGACGATGGCGCCGGTGCCGGCGAAGATCAGCGCGAAGGTGCCAATGAATTCTGCGGCCAATTTTCTCATGGTTTGCGCGCCTGCACTTCCAGGCTGGTGACATAGTCGGCCGGTTTGGCGCCGGTGGGCAGAAGCGCGAGCAATTTTTTGTAAAGCGGATCTTCCCAGTCCGTCAACGCTTCGACATAGCCGGGTTTAGATTTGAGAACAATGTCTGTTAAGCCGGCCTCTTTGGCCATGCGACCGGTTTCAGAAACCAGCACCGCGCCAGCCACGCAACCGATCATCGCTTCCACCATTTTAAGCACTTCCACCGGCAGCGGTTTCAGCAGCGCCATGTCGGACACGGCGACCCGTCCTCCGGGTTTGAGCACGCGGTCGATTTCGCGCCAGACCTGCGCCTTGTCGGGCGAAAGGTTGATGACGCAATTGGAAATGATGACATCCACGCAATTATCCGCGACGGGCAGATGTTCGATTTCGCCGAGACGAAATTCCACATTGTCGAAACCGGTTTCCTTCCGGTAATGCGCGATGTTGCGGCGCGCCTTCGCCAGCATTTCCGGCGTCATGTCCACGCCAATGGCGCGACCGGTCGCTCCAACTTTTCGTCCGGCGATAAAAATGTCGAAGCCGCCGCCCGCGCCGAGGTCGAGGACGATTTCGTCAGGCTTCAATGCGGCGAGCGCGGCAGGATTGCCGCAGGAAAGCCCCATATTCACGCCGTCGGGCAAGGCTTTAAGTTCTTCGACGGTGTAGCCGAGTTCCCGCGCCAGTTTTTCCGCTTCCTGCGGCGTTGAACCGCAGCAGGAGACGCCCGCCCCGCAGCATCCGGCACTGGTTTCCTGCGCGATTTTGGTGTAGCCCTCGCGCACCAACTGGCGGACGGCTTCGGTGGTTTCAAAAATCGGCGGCGTTTTCATATTCAACAACATTTTTGCCGGCGGCAGATGACGGCGAGATCGGTCTTCAAAATCTGTTTCAGTTTTTTCGCGTCGGCAGCGGCCTCGTCGGTCTTCGCGAGCGACTTGTGAACCCAATCCAGCGCCTCGCACACGGCGACGGGGGCGGATTTGCCCGGCAATCGGTAATAAACCCAGCGCTCCGACTTGCGGGACAAAATCAGGCCCGCGTGGTGCAAAATGGAAAGATGCTTGGAGACGGTGGACGGCGCGAAGCCGAACAGCTCGGTGATTTGGCAGACGCAGAGCTCGCCCCGTTTCAGCGCGAGCAGGATACGGACCCGATTCGGGTCGGACAGCGCCTTGGTGATGGCCATGAATTCACGCATAAAGTCATTTCGCCAAATGACGAAATGATTATGGCCTATCCAGAATGAACTGCAAGGTTTTTCGGTTAGTCGGCTTTGCCGAGGGTGTGCCGAATGTCTTGGGCTTCGCAGAGATAAACCACTTCCTCAGCGATGTTTTTGGCGTGGTCGGCGATGCGTTCCAGGCTTTTGGTGGCGACAATCCAATGCAGGCAGCGTGCGATGGTCTCGGGATTTTCCATCATGTGCTGCGCGAGCCGCTGATGCAGTTCTTTATTGAGAGCATCGACTTCCTTGTCGCGAGGGATGATGCTGCGGGCGGCAATGGGATCACGGTTGACGAAGGCGTCGAGGGCGTCCTTGACCATCGTGAGCGCAAGCTTGGCCATGTTGGGCAGGTCGAGATGAATTTTCACCGGCGGTTCCTGTGCGAGGTCGCGGGAACGTTTGGCGATCTTGGTGGCCTCGTCGCCGATGCGCTCGAGATTTTGGGAAATCTTCATCGCTACGGTCACGAGGCGCAGGTTCGTGGCCAACGGTGCACGGGTCAGGAGTTGGATGGCCATTTCGTCAATTTTCACCTCGAATTGGTCGATGACGTCGTCGTCCACGCGCACCTTCACAGCGAGGTCATGGTCTCGCTGCATCAGCGACTGAACGGCTTCGTTGACGGCACTTTCAGCCCGACTGGCCATCAACAGCAGTTTCTGCCGCAGATTCTCGATGCCCGCTTCAAAATGATTTTCCATAGTTTTCTAGATTGCATCAGCCAAACCGCCCGGTCACATAATCCTCGGTGCGCTTCTGCGATGGATTCGTGAAAATCTTCGCCGTTGCGCCGAACTCGATCAGTTCGCCCATGTAAAAAAAAGCGGTGTGATCGGAGATGCGCGCGGCTTGCTGCATATTGTGTGTCACAATGACAATGGTGAACTCCTTTTTCAAATCCAAAATCAAATCCTCGATGCGCGCCGTGGCGATGGGATCCAGCGCGCTGGCGGGTTCGTCCATCAAAATGACCTCCGGCTTGATGGCGATGGCACGGGCGATGCAAAGCCGTTGCTGCTGGCCGCCGGACAGTCCGAGCGCGCTGCTATGCAAGCGATCCTTCACCTCATCCCACAATGCCGCACCGCGCAAACTTTCCTCGATACGGGCATCCAGATCCGATTTTGCCGTGACCCCGTGCAAACGCAACCCGTAAGCGACGTTTTCATAAATGGATTTTGGGAACGGATTCGATTTTTGAAAGACCATGCCGACGCGCTTGCGGAGTTCGATCACATCCACATCTTTTGCGTAGATGTTGTGTCCGCCAATCTTGATGGAGCCGTCAATCCGGACATTGTCGATCAAGTCGTTCATCCGGTTCAGACAGCGGAGCAGGGTGGATTTGCCGCAGCCGCTCGGCCCGATGAAGGCGGTGACAATTTTCTCGCCAAGACTGAGGTTGATGTTCTTCAACGCTTGACTGGCGCTGTAGAAAAGCGAGACCTTTTCGATTTCAATGAACGGCGGCACCGCATTGGCCGGCGCGGTGCTGGTGTTCTGCGGTTCGATTTTGGAAAGCACAATTTCAGCCATAACAAAAAGAGTTTATTGCAATGCCCGCAGTTTTTTCCGCACGCGGGCGCGGATGAGAATCGCGACGATGTTCAGCGCAAAAGTCAGCATCAACAGCACCAGCACTGTCGCGTAAAGAATCGGCCGGGTCTGTTCGATGTTGGGTGATTGCGTGGAAAGCACGAAAACATGGTAGCCCAAATCCATGAACTGGTCGCTCAAGTGGCTCGGTAACGACGCCATGTAATACGCCACGCCGGTGAACAAAATCGGGGCAACTTCGCCGGCGGCGCGGCTGACGGCGAGAATGCCGCCGGTCATGATGCCCGGCAGCGCCTGTGGCAGAACTATTTTCAAAATTGTTTCCAGCTTCGTCGCGCCCAGCGCGAGGCTGGCTTCGCGCAGGCCGGGTGGGATGGCTTTGAGCGATTCTTCCGTGGCGACGATCACCACCGGCAGCGTCATCACCGCCAATGTGAGCGAGGCCCAGATCAGCGCGGGCTGGCCCCAAACCGCACTGGCGTTGTGCAGCAGCTTGTCCATGTTTTTGCCGACAAAGTTGATGAAGAAGCCGAGGCCAAACAGGCCGAAAACGATGGAAGGCACGCCGGCGAGGTTGTTGACGGCGGCGCGGATGATGCGCGTGATGACCGAGGTGTTGGCCGCATATTCCGTCAGGTAAATGGCGGTGATGACGCCGACGGGGATCACGAAAATCGTCATGACGATGACGCGAAACGCCGTGCCGACAATCATCGGCAGGACGCCGGTGGTGTGAATGTCGAAGAAATCCTTTTTCGGGATGGTGGAGACGAAGTGCCACGAAAGTCCGTTCCAGCCGTTTACGATGATGTTCAGCAGAATGGTTGCCAGAATGCCGAGGATGAACAAGGTGGCCAGGCCGGTCAGCCCGGAAAAGAAGAACGACCAGAAATCAAATTTCTCCGCCCGGAAATGCCGGGTCATTCGCGTCGTGTCACTCGACGATTCCGGCAGATATTGGCTGGGCGTGACCGTGTTCATCGCTTGCCCTCCATCTTGGATTTGAAGCGGTGGATGACAAAATCACCGAGCATGTTCGAGATGAACGTGGCCGCGAAGAGCAGGGCGCCCAGCATGAAAAGGATCTGGTAATGCGGCCCGCCGGCCACGGCTTCGGCCATCTCGGCGGCAATGGTGGTGGTGATGCTGCGGGCCGAATCAAAAATGCTCCAGGACATCACGCTGGCCGAGCAAACCATCAGCACGATCATGGTCTCGCCGATGGCGCGGCCAAAGCCCAGCACCGCGGCGGCAAAAACACCGGGCAGCGCAGCGGGCAGGACGATTTGCCAAGCAGTCTGCCAGCGCGAAGAACCAAGGGCCAGCGCCGCTTGCGTATAGGCGCGTGGCACGCTGGTGAGCGCATCCTCGGCGATGGAGAAAATCACCGGAATGACCGCGAAGCCCAGCGCGATGCCGGCCACAAAGGCGTTGAGCCGGGTCTCATAGTGGAAAAGGCTTTGCAGCACGGTGGCCATGACGAGCAGGGCGAAAACGCCCACCACCACGGAGGGAATGCCGGAAAGCATTTCAATCGCCGGCTTGACGATTTCGCGGACACGCGGACGCGCCAGTTGCGAGACGTAGATGGCGGCCCCGACGGCAAGGGGCACGGCAAACAGCAGCCCGATCAAGGTGACTTTCAGGGTGCCGACAAAGAGCGGGATGATGTTGAATTTTTTGATCTGGCCGACGGGTTGCCAGATATGTTCCGGATTGGCATAGCCATTCCACTTGTGTGCATGAAACAGGTATTTCCATTCCGTCGTGTTGATGCGGGCATCCGGGTCGTTACGGAAATCTTCGGGGATGTCGTTTTGCGCCTCGACCTTGACATTCATGAGGTCGCGCAATGTGGCTTTGTCCATCTTTTTGAACTGATCCGGAGTGAGTTCGAGGTAGGCCTGTAATTCGGCGGGGGAATGCTTGTCCATCTCGTCCGGTGGAATCGGTTTCTGGACAAGTGCGGTATTGGTCTCGCCAAAGAAAACCGGCAGGGCTTCGCGGGCAACGAACAGGAAAATCAGCAGCACCATCAGGATGGCGGAAAGCGAAACCAGGAAGATGAATTTCTCAGCCAGCCATTCACCGGGCCGGGCCTTGTGGCCGCGATGAATGCCCATCCAGCCGTGGCTGCGGCGCGATTCGTTTTGTCGGTTTGGCGTCAATTGTTAAAATTTATGCGGGCGGCGCGGAAATCTCAATGGAATCCGCACCGCCCGCGTGAGTGATCGTCGGAGGAACAGCGATCAAATCAGTTGCTGCGCAAATTTTTTGGCAGCGGGTAATAGCCGACATCTTTCACGACTTTTTGTCCGTCATCGCTGCGAATCCAGTTGAGGTAAGCCGCAATTTCGCCCTTGTCTTTGGCGGGATCCAGATAAATGTAAAGATGGCGCCAAATCGGATAAGAGCCGTTCAGGACGTTTTCTTCCGTCGGTTCAACGGCCGGTGAAGCGTCGGTTTTCTTCACCGCGAGATGTTTGGCGCCCGCGCCGTAAGCCGCACCGCCGTAGCCGATGCCGCCCTTGTCTTTGGCGACCGCCTGAAGAATCGCCGCCGTGCCCGGCATGGTCTGGGCGCTGGCCGCGAAATCCTGTCCTTTAAGGACATGTTCCTTGAAGAACTCGTAAGTGCCCGAGCTGTTTTCACGGCTATAAACCGTGATCGGGGCGTCGGGGCCGCCGACTTCCTTCCAGTTTTTCACCTTGCCGGTGAAGATGTCCTTGAGTTGGTCAAGCGAGAGTTCCTTGACGGGGTTCTCGGCGTTCACATAGGTGGAGAGACCGTCGAGCGCGACTTTGTATTCGGTCGGCCGGGCACCGAAGACCTTCAGGCAGTTGGCGATTTCCGCCGGTTTGGCTTTGCGGGAGGCATCGCACAAGTCCGTGGTCTGGCTTTGAAGCGCGGCAAAACCGGTGCCGGTGCCGCCGCCGGTGACTTGAAGCTTCACGTCGGCATGCTGGCCCATGTAAACCTCGGCCCATTTCTGGGCGAGGATGACGAGGGTGTCAGAGCCTTTGACGGTGATGTTTCCGGCAAAGGCGCTGGCGGTCAATGTGGCCGCCGCGAGGATGGTTGCAAATTTTTTCATACGGTGAATTTATAGCAGAATCAATATTGGTTTGTGGTTACAATTTGGTGACGTTTAGAATTTCCACATCAGGTCGGCAAAGAAGTGGAAGGCGCTATTATTGGAGTCAGTGGTGCCGTTCGAGACGTTGTTGATCAACTCGTTCATGTAGCAAGTGGCGCTAAATGTGAGCGAGTCGGTGAAGGAATAACTGGCCTTCACCATGTGGCCTTTGACGTTGGTGCCGCCGACAAAGCCGGCCGCCCCGCCATTGCCCAGCGCGGTTTGGTAATAGGCTCCGTTGTCATCGTCCACCATCTGGTCATACCAGGCATCGGCTCCGAGGAATTCGTAGCGGTAGGTCAAGTCCCAGGTCTTCTTGGTGCCGGATTTTCCGAAAGTCACGCCGACCCAGTAGGCGTTGTTGTCCTTCGCGGCGCCCGGGTTGTTGATGCCTTCCACTGCGAACTTGACGGGAAAGGGTCCGGTGTAAAACGGAGCCTTGTCAAAGTTGTAGGTGACGCTCGCATCGGCGATAAGCGGCGTGAAATTATATTTCGGAATGCCGCTGGCGAGGCGCGTATTGCCCTGGTTGTTTTGCGCGACGTTTGCGTTGGAGAGCTGTTCGGGGCTGACAATCGCCAGCGCACCCACTCCCACGCTGCTGGACCATTTGTCGTTCCATTTTGAGTTCAACAACACCTGTCCGCCATACATCATCGGGTCATGGGAGCTGGCTTTTTCTTCGTCCAAAACAAACGCGGCACCGGTGAACGCGAGACTGTGTTTGTCGTTGATGGTATAACCGCCGGTCAACGCCGCACCTTCCGGCGTGATGTCGGGGTCGAACACCATTGGGGTGAAGGTGAACGGATTGTCCATTTTGCCGATCGTGGCCGCGAGCAGCCAGCCGTCAGAATTGATTGCCGTGTATTTGCCATAGGCGGCATCCACCCAGATGTTTTTCTTGGAGAAATTATTCTCCATGGTGGTGTTGTTGGAGACGGGGTTGCCGGCGCTGTCGCCGGAGCCGAGGCGGAAGCCGGCCTCCACATTGTCCAGCATGTTCACCGAGAAACCGACCCGCACGCGATAGCGGAGACGGGTGCGGTCGACAAACGCCGGATTGTCGGCGCCGAATTGTTCATACCGTCCGCGCACATCGCCGCTGAACTTGTAGCCGGTCACCCAGTCGGGCATGCCGGTTTTGGCGGCAAAAGCCGTCTTGAAATCCTTGTCGGCATCCACCCGGAGATCCTTGGCTTCATTGACCGTCAAGATGCCTTTGTCAACGAGTTTGTCAATCAGTGCATCGGCGGATTGGGAGTGTGCCTGCGGGGCCATTGCAGCCAGCGCGGTCGCGCCGGCAAAGAATGCGAGTTTCGTAGTCGTTTGTTTGTGTTTCATGTTTATGATTGGTGTTGCCTTAATGCGCCGACAGAATGCTGCCACGTCGTTACAAACAAATGTCGGAAGTGTTACAATTGTGTTACAAGATGCTCTTTTCGGACATTGGTCAGCTTTTGCGTTTGTTGCGAAAAACTCTCAGTGGTCGAGCGAGTCGGACAAAACTTTGGACGCTTCCAAGTATTGTTGCCGCGAAGACCTCGACCATCTTAGCCCGCATTTTCGATTGGTTTCGCGGAAATCTCCAGCATCCGCTCGATCGGCAGCCGTGCGCGCTGCAAAATTTCTTTCGGCAGTTCCACGCGCGGTGCAAGGTTCCTCATGCAATCGCGCACCTTTTCAAGCGTGTTCAGTTTCATGAATTTGCACTCGCTGCACCGGCAGCCGTCCGTCGGCAGCTTCATGGCGTTGAACACCGGCGCGCACAGAAATTCCTTGTCCGGACATTCGCGTTGCATCCGGTGAATGATGCCTGATTCCGTCACGATGACAAAACGCTTGGCCGGACTCGACTTGCAATAGGTGATCATCTTCTCCGTCGAACAAACCGAATCTGCCAGGTCACGCACTTCGCGCAAACTCTCCGGGTGAACCACGATTTTCGCATCCGGAAATTGTTCCTTGGCCGCCAGCACGCGTTCGCGCTGAAACTCCACATGCGCGTAACAATTCCCTTTCCACAACGTCATCTTGCGACCCGTCTGCTCCATCACCCATTGGCCGAGGTTTTCGTCTGGCACGAATAACAAGTCTTTGTTCTTCGGTGCGGCGTTGACGATTTTTTCGGCGTTGCCGCTCGTCACAATCACATCGCACAACGCCTTAACCGCTGCGCTGCAATTGATGTAGGCAATCGTCCAGAAATTCGGGTTGGTCGCCTGAAGTTTTGCCAGCTCCGGTGCGGGGCAGCTTTCTTCCAGCGAACAGCCCGCGTCCTTGTCCGGCAGCACCACGATTTTATTGGGATTCAAAATCTTCGCTGTCTCCGCCATGAAATGCACGCCGCAGAACACGATGACCTCCGCGTCCGTCTTCGCCGCCTGTTGTGCCAATCCAAGCGAATCACCAACGAAGTCCGCCACGTCCTGGATTTCCGGCACCTGATAATTGTGCGCGAGGATGACGGCGTTTAGTTTTTTCTTCAGCGCGAAAATTTCCTGGGCCAGCGGCGCGAATTTTTCCTTCGCCATGCCCGCGTGCGGCTGGATTTCGGTCAGGTTCAACATGGCATCAGCCTAGCGTTGATTTCACCGGCATTCAACCTGTGATTCTTCGATGGCGGAGAGAATCTTCCATTTTCCCGACGGCAAATCACCGAGCCGGAAATTTCCGATGCGCACGCGCATCAGCCGCAAAGTCGGATGCCCGATGGCCGCCGTCATCCGCCGCACCTGCCGGTTTCTACCCTCGATAAGTTCCAAACCGATCCAGCAATCGGGAACCGATTTGCGGAACCTGATGGGCGGCACGCGTGGCGGAACGGTGGGGCGAGCGTCCTCGCGAGCCGCTGCAACCTGGTGGCCGTCCGCAAGGACTGGCTGCGGCTCAAGCAGCCATGCGCGGCAGGGCAAAGTCTTGTGGCCTTGAATCACCAAGCCGTTTTGCAATTTGTCCAAGGCCTCGCGCGTCGGGATTTTTTCGACCTGCACCCAATATTCGCGTTCATGCGCGTGGTGCGGATTCAGCAGCCGGTCGTTCCACCGCGCTTCGTCGCTCAGCAGCAACAACCCCTCGGAATCCGCATCAAGGCGCCCGATGGCATAGACATTTTTGGGGAAACAAAATTCCGCCAGCGGCCGGTTTGGCGAGCCGTCGCCGGTGAATTGCGAGAGCACACCGTAAGGTTTGTGGAACGCGATCAACACCGGCCAAGTTTCACGCGGTTGCCCGGCTCTGGCAAGTTTGCAAAAATCTTTTCGTGTCTTTCGTGCCTTTCGTGGTTAAATCATTTCCGTGATTCGGAACATCATCTTCGACTGGTCGGGCACGTTGGTGGACGATTTGCCCGCCGTGTTGCAGGCGTCGAATTACGTCCTCACCCAGTCCGGACGGGCGGCGATGCCGCTGGAGCAGTTCCGGGCTGAGTTTGAACTGCCATTCACCAAGTTTTACGACCGGCATACGCCCGAGGTTCCGTTTGAAAAACTGGAGGCATGGTTTCACGCCGGATTTCGCAAAGCGCAGGACGCCGTTGTGGAGCTGCCGCACGCGCGGGATTTCCTGAAATTCTGCCGGGAACGCGGCCTGCGGGCTTTTGTCCTGAGTTCCGTCTTCACCGAGCATTTCGAGACGCAAAATCGCGTCCTCGGGTTCGACACCTTTTTGGAAAAACCTTACACCGGTGTCTGGGACAAGCGCGAAAAAATCCACGAAATCCTCCGGGAGAACGATCTGCGTCCCGACGAAACCCTCTTCATCGGCGACATGGAGCACGACATCGAGACCGCGCGGCACGGCGGCGTCCATTCCTGCGCCGTGCTGACCGGCTACAACACGCTGGAGCAGCTTCGCGCCGCGCAGCCGGACTTGATCGTGGAGCACCTTGGCGAACTGCGCGCCGTGCTGGAGCGGAACGGCTACGAACTCAAGCCGGCATCAGCGGTCGCTGCCGTCGAGCCGCCGCTCGCCACCGTCGGCGCGCTGATTTTCAACGCCCGCAACGAGGCGCTGATGATCCGCACGCACAAGTGGTCCGGCAAATGGGGCATCCCCGGCGGCAAGATCAAGCGCGGCGAAACCGCCTTGGCCGCGCTGCGCCGGGAAATTCTGGAAGAGACGAACCTCAAGATCAAAGACATCGAATTCGTCCTCGTGCAGGACTGTATCAGCTCGAAGGAATTTTATCGCGACGCGCATTTCGTGCTGCTGAACTACGTCTGCCGCGCGGTCGGGAAAAAGCTGAACGTGATTCTGAACGAGGAAGGCCGCGAGTTCAAATGGTTGAAACTGGCCGACGCCAAAAAGCTCAAACTGAACAAGCCGACGAAGATTTTGATTGAGGCGGTGGAGAAAAGGCGCAAAACCAAATCCCGAAAATAAATGGCCAAAATCTCCATCGTTGACCTCGAAGTCTTCTACCGCGTCGGCGTGCCGGATGCGGAACGCGCGCAGCCGCAGCGCTTGCTGCTCACCGTGGAAATGGAAGCCGATTTTTCCGCCGCCGCGGCCAGCGATGCCATCGCCGATACGATTGATTATTTTGCCGTCTCGCAGCGGCTCATGAAGTTCGGCGCCGGCCGCGAATGGAAGCTCATCGAAAAGCTGGCGGCCGACGTCGCGGACGCGATTCTTGCGGAATTCAAGCCGCAAGCCGTTTCGGTCGAAGTGAAGAAATTCATCCTCCCGCACACGCGGCACGTGGCCGTCTCGCTGACGCACTCAAGGTGAGCAACGGGAAGTTTTACAGCCTATCTTCGTGTTAGGTGTCATGGCTTCAAAATCAAATCTGAACGAGCGTATCGGTGCTCGGTAGCTGTCGTGGCGACCGTGGCAGTAATATCAAAACAAGATGTCTCTTCAACCGAAATCGTGATGCTTCCATCCAACTCACGCATACTCCACAATGTGGAAGCCCCATGACCAGCGCTGGCCTTGAGCGTGGTCTGCTCTGATGACGGACTCACGACCTCTGCGGACCAATCATCGGGAATCGTGCCGATAGCTCGAAACCTACCGCACGACATCTTGATCTCAAGGGACTCAATCCGTTCTAAGTTGGCCTTATCAAGCTGAATGGCCGGGAAGAAAACTCGATACCGATGGTCTGAAACCAACGCATCGCGATGACCGGCGCAACCAACGCCGGAAATCAAAAACAAAATGCTGAAAAGGTATGTGCGCACGGAATGACACTTAACATCTAGGTAGGCCAAATTGGTTTGTTTAGTTTGTGGCCTATCGAGGTCGTGCTGAAAAACTATTCTGGCCGCAAGTGTCTGTCGAACATAATTTTGTTGGCAATTGTCTCCTGAATCCGCACCGGAAAAGGCGGTAAAATAGGTTTTATTATTTTTGAAAAGTCCGGCCATCCATCGTCTCCAATTTCCAGCCAGCTTTGTCCGTTTCAATTTTGACCGCGCCGGAAGTGCGCGTGTAAATCAGGGGAATTTTCGTCCGCTCCAGTCGTTCCTTCAAACTGCGGCTCGCGCGCCGCGTCGCCGGAAATTCCGCATCGGCGATGACGATGACCTTCGGCTGAATGGCGTCAATCAGCGCGTCGCACAGCGGTTCGCCTTCCACCGGCAAACCGGCCACGACGACATCGGCGCGCAAGTCGTTGGTGAGCGCCAGCAGTTCGCTCTGTCCGCTCCGGCTCAAATCGGCGAGCAGCAAAATCCGCGTGCCGTGAAAATTGCCGAGCAGCACCAGCGGCGCATCGTCGGCCTTGGCAATGTTGGTGGTCGCCGCCGGAAACAAAACCCGCCAGCCGCCGACCGTGTCGCCGCAATTCAAGATTTTGTGCCGGCTATTCGGCTTCTCGAAAGATTCAACGGCGTCGCGATAAGCGGACGAACGGAATTTCACGCCGCTCGTCCACAGTTCGCCGACGCCGAAAAGTCCGTCGAGCGCCCGCGCGCCGCCGCAATTTTTCGCGTCGCCTTCGGTCAGGACGAGGCGCGGGAGCGAGTTCACGCCCTGCGCGCGGAGATAATTTTTCAGCGTGAAATTGACGGCGTTCTCATCGCCGCAGTTGATGAGCCAGTCGTTTTTTCTCCCGTCGGCGTCCACATAAATCGAGTGTCCGCCGTTCAGCGGCAGCACGGTCAAGTCGGTTTCGTCGCGCGCCGACTGCCATTGCCAGAGATAAATTCCGGCGATGAAAAGCAAGGTTGCCGCGCCGAAGAAAATCCTTTTCCGCGTCGCAAACCAGCCGCTGAACGCGCCGATGAGCGCGGCGTAATAAATCGCAATCGTTGCGAGCGACGGTTCGGGGACGTAAAAATACGCGCCGGGCAGCTTGGCGGCCTCGACGCTCACCCAAGTCATCGCGACCATGAAAAACCAGGCGGCGTGGTTGAACAGTTCGGTGAACCACGGCAGCCAGTGGCCGCAGAGCAGCGCGCCGAGGTTCGCCATGAGCGCAAAGGTTCCGAGCGGCACGGCGAAAAGGTTCGCGAGCGTCGAAACCGGGCTGAAGAGGTGAAAATATTTCGCCGCGAGCGGAATGGAGCCCATCCACGCGGCGAACGACAGTCCGCAGTAGCGCGCGAATTTGCGCGACAGCCAGAGCGAAATTTTTTGCCCGCCGGAAACCAGTTCGTCGGGCAGCAGCGCGTCCTGCTTCAGCAGCCGGTCGAAAAATCCGTTGAGCGGCGGCAGCATCAGCGCGATGGTGAGCATGACGAAAAACGAGAGCTGGAAGCTCGCCTCGAAAAGCTGGTTGGGATTCCAGAGGAGAATGATGAGCGCGGCGGCGGCGAGGGAGTTCAGCAAATCGCCGGGGCGTTTCAGCGCCCAGCCGCCGAGCACGATGGTCATCATCACGGACGCGCGGATGGCGGACGGCTCCCAGCCGGTCGCGGCGGTGTAAAACCAAATCGCGGGCACCGCAATCACGCCGCACCAGGCGCGCGACAACCGCAGCACGCGCAGCAGCGTGATGATGATGCCGGAGAGCAGGGCGATGCGCAGCCCGTCGATCGCGAACATGTGCATTGTGCCGGCGCGGAGAAACGGTTCGCCGATGTCGCCGGTGAAGGCGGTGCGCCAGCCGAGCGTCATCGCCCACAATAACCGCAAAGGCTCGTCTTCATTGGGCAAACCGAGCGCGAGCGTTTCTTTTGACCAGTCGAGAAAACGGTCGGTGAGCGGCGGCGCGGGAATTTCCGGCGGCAGAATTTTCCAGTCGCTGGCGGATTCGGTTTTGAGCTGGTAATAAATCCCGCGCGTAGCCAGATAATTTTCAAAATCAAAAAGCCCCTCCGCCAGTGCCCCCGGCGGACGCGCAATGACGCCGGAAATTTCCACGGTTTGACCGGCGAAGAAATTGGACGCGAGCAGTCCGGGCGTCGTGACCAGGATTTCGCCGGTGGCGGGCAGAAAATTTTCGGTGCGGCGGATTTCGGTGACGCGGACGCGCGCGGCGCTGCGCCAGTTTTCTTCGCCGTCGCGCTCGACGATTTTCAGGCGCGGCGTTTCGGCGAGTTCGCCGCGCACGGTCGCGAGCGCGGGTTCGCTGCCGAGTTGCGTTCGCAAGTCGTCCGTCGTGATGACGGCGGTGCGGACGGTAAAATTCGTCCAGCCGAGCAGCGCGAGCAGCGGCCAGAGCAGGTGCGGACGGAGTTGGCCGAAGAAGAACGCAAGCGTGAGTGTTAGGAATGACGCGGCGAACAGCGCCATGACCGGCGGATGAAAAATTTGCGCGAGCAGCAGCCCGGCGGCGTAGGCGAGAACGACGCTGACGAGCGGACGAGACATGGTTCAGGCCCGTTTGAAGATTTTTCGCACCAGCCAGAGCAAGAACAATCCCGCTGCGCCACCGGCGGTGTCAATGAACACGTCCGAGACCAGCGCGGTGCGAGAAGGGACGAAAATCTGATGGAACTCGTCGCTGGCGGCGTAGAGGAAAACAATGGCCAGTGCGAGGCCGGCTTCGTCCCAGCGCCACGGGCGCGGATTGTGCCGTTGCGGCCGGTGGATGGCGCGCCAGAGGAGCAGGGCCAGCAGGGCGTATTCAGTCAGGTGCCCACATTTGCGGAACAAGTGGTGAACCGCCTCGATACTGTCCGTGGACATGGCGGGAAATAGCCAGTGGAGCAGGGGAACGAAGAACGAAGAAGAATGATGATAAGACTTTGTGTCGGCGGAGGCGGAAAAGATCAGAACCATCCACACCATCGCCGGTAGCCAGTATTTTAAAAATGTTCGCAACTTTTGCATGTCCGATGAAAGCCAGATTTTTTATGGGCGGCAATCCTATACTATGCCACGGGTCGATTGCATTTGCCAAGTTGCGCAGCTTTTGGCAAATCATGGCACGCGATGAAAAAGGCTGTGTAGCGTTTTCTGGTTTCAGTCATCATCCGCGCCGGTATTTGGAAAAGTATTATGCTCAAACTCGGTGTCAACATCGACCACGTCGCCACGTTGCGCGAGGCGCGGTATCGCGACCTCGGGCGTGGCGAACCTTGTCCGGTCGCGGCGGCACTGCTGGCGGAAGCCGCCGGTGCGCATGGCATCACGGCGCATCTGCGCGAGGATCGCCGGCACATCCAGGATCGCGATGTTTTTGCGTTGCGCGAAAAAATCCGCACCCGGCTCAACCTCGAGATGGCGAACGCGCCGGAGATCGTGGCCCTCGCGCTGAAACTCAAGCCGGACATCGTCTGCATCGTGCCGGAGCGCCGGCTGGAGGTGACGACCGAGGGCGGGCTGGACGTGGTTGCCGCCGAAAAATCCCTGACCGCGACCTGTAAAAAGCTGAATGATGCCGGTATCGAGGTGAGCTTGTTCATCGCACCGGATGAGCAACAGATTGCGGCCAGTGCGCGCACCGGCAGCCAGTTCATCGAACTGCACACCGGAAAGTTTGCGGATGAATTTCTGACCCCGGAAAACGGGCGGGCCGAATTGCAACGGCTCGTCGCCGGCGCAAAGCAGGCCCATGCGCTTGGTCTGAAAGTCAACGCTGGCCATGGCTTGAACCTGCAAAACCTGCCGGCGCTGTTCGCCGTGCCGCATCTGGTTGAGTTGAACATCGGCCACAGCCTCGTCAGCCGGGCTGTTTTCACCGGCATGGAAACCGCCGTGCGCGAAATGCTCGCGGTCATGGGAAATTACCGCGGATGATCCTCGGCACCGGCATCGATCTTATCGAAGTGTCACGCATCGCGTCGTCGTTTGAAAAATTCGGCACCCGGTTCGTAAATCGGATTTTGCTGCCGGACGAAATCGCCTACTGCCTTTCGCACAAGCATCCCGCGCCGTTTCTCGCGGCGCGCTTCGCTGCGAAGGAAGCCATCTCCAAGGCGTTCGGCACCGGTATCGGCGCGCAACTGGGCTGGCACGATCTGGAAATCCGGCGCAAGGAAAGCGGCGAGCCGTATGTCGTGTTGCATGGCAAAGGGGTGGAATTATTTACGGCGCGCAGGGCTAGTGGACTGCACATCAGTCTGACGCACACGGAAAATTACGCCGCCGCCACGGCAATCCTGGAGGGCTGATTTCCGGACGGAAGCCGACTTGTGGATTGGCTTTTGTTTCGTCGCCTGCTAATTTTCGCGCTCATGTCCGAACCCGCCAGCGCCACGCCGACGCCATCCAAGGCGCAAATTTTTCTGCGCCGCTTTCTTTCCACGGTGGCGTTGTGGACGGTCATCCTCGCGGCGTTGTTTTCCGGCAACCGCTTTGTCTCGGACGGCGTATTTCTTTTGCTCATCGCTTTGCTGGCCTTGGCCGGGCTGATCGAATTTTACGGCATCGCGGCCAAGTGCGGCATGGTGAACTTCAAGTGGTGCGGCCTGCTCGGCGGGCTGCTGCTGATGGTCGGAACTTTCCTGCAGTTAAACGGCAAGCTGGGCATCAACAATTCGCCGGCGCGCGTGAACGATTTTGAAACCAGCTTCCTCATCCTGTTCGTCCTCGGGTTGTGCGTGCGGCAATTCGTGTCCAAAAGCAATGTCGCCGGGGTGACGGCCATCGCCACGACGCTGTTCGGCTTGATGTATGTGCCGTGGCTGCTGAATTTCATCCAGAAAATCAGTTTCTTTCCGTTTCCGGTCGGCAGCCCGGCGGAAGCGGGCAAGTATTTCCTGATTTATTTCATCCTCGTCACCAAGTTCAGCGACATGGGCGCGTATGCCGTCGGCTCGCTCATCGGTCGCCACAAAATGATTCCGCGCATCAGTCCGGGCAAGACGTGGGAGGGTTTTGGCGGGGCGATTGTGGTTTCCACCGGCGCGAGTCTGGCCTTTGTCTATTTCTTCGGCGCGAAGATGGTCGGGATCAATTATCTGCACGCCGCGCTGCTCGGCGTCATCCTTAGCGTCGCGGCGGTCATCGGCGATCTGATCGAATCGCTGTTCAAGCGCGAGGCCGGCGTGAAAGATTCTGGCAAGCTGTTTCCCGGCATCGGCGGCATTTTGGATCTGCTCGACAGTCTTTTGTTCAACGCGCCGCTCATGTATCTGTATTTGCGGCATGTGCTAATCCCATGAAAAACGTCGTTCTCCTTGGCTCCACCGGCTCCATCGGCACCAGCACCATCAAGGTGGCCGAGGATCTGCCGGATCAAATCCGGCTCATCGGCCTCGCCGCCGGCGGCAACGCCGATCTGCTGCTTGAACAGACTCGCAAGCACCAGCCCGCCGTCATCTCCATTTCCGATCCCGCCAAGGCGAAGGAGTTACAAAATGCGCTCGGTGCCTCCACGCAGGTCTTTTGCGGCAACGAAGGCTTGCTCAAACTCGCCACGTTGCCGGCCGCCGACATCGTGCTCATCGCCATCGTCGGCACCGCTGGATTGCAACCGGCTCTGGCGGCCATTCGCGCGGGCAAGGACATCGCCGTGGCGTCGAAGGAAATTCTCGTGATGGCCGGCGAAATCGTGATGAACGAAGCGCGCAAGCACGGCGTGCGCGTGCTGGCCGTGGACAGCGAACATTCGGCGATTTTCCAATGCCTCGACGGCAAGCCGACGAGTTCCGTCCGCAAATTGATTTTGACCGCCAGCGGCGGGCCGTTCCGCAGCCGCACGGATTGGCCGAAGGAAAAATTTGCCGACATCACCGTCGAACGCGCGCTCAAGCATCCGTCGTGGGTCATGGGCCGGAAGATCACGATTGATTCCGCCACACTGTTCAACAAGGGACTGGAGATGATCGAGGCCCGCTGGCTGTTCGACATTGAGATGGCGCGCGTCGGCGTGGTGGTGCATCCACAGAGCATCGTGCATTCGATGGTCGAGTTCGTGGACGGTTCGCTCATCGCGCAGCTTTCCACGCCGGACATGTGCCTGCCCATCCAATACGCGCTGACCTATCCCGACCGCGCCGCCAGCGACCGCGTGCAGACGAATTTTCCGAAGCTCGGCACGCTGACGTTTGAGGAACCGGACGCGGAACGGTTTCCGTCAATCCTGCTCGCGCGCCGGGCAGGGGAGACGTGCGGCACGCTGCCCGCCGTGTTCAACGCCGCGAACGAAGTGGCCGTGGACGCGTTCGTGAACCGCAAAATCAACTTCCCGCAGATCACCGAAACCGTCCGCCGCGTGATGGACGCGCATCAAGTCGTGGAGCATCCGACGTTGGAACAGATTTTGGCAGCCGACGCGTGGGCGCGGTTAGAAGCGGCGAAGTAATCGGTTTCCAACTTTTGCCGTGTAGCCTATCCTCTTGTTAGGCTCCATTCTCATTTATGCCAAATTAGAGAGTGCTCGGTGGCAAGATGCCATAAGAATCAATATACAAAACATCTGAATCAAAACTGCTGCCACGCATAGCAACTTGCCAATATAATGCAATGGTCCCGGAATGTTCTCTCGGATGAAGGACCCGCAAGTAGCAACAATAAATCCAACCATCCAACAAAAAACAAATGCTGCTGCTAGTTTTTCATAGTTAGGGTTGGAATCCAAAACGCTCGAATGATGGTGCTGCAACCATCCATAGATAATCAAAGGCAATACGACGAGTAATATCGCGACAAGGCCAGCTATAAATGCTTTCATAGTCGATGGAGCCTAACAGATAATGGACGCCTTGTTGTGTAGCCTATCCTTTTTCATGAAGGCCAATAAATTTAGATGTAAAATGTTATCCAGCATATTCTTTTGCTAAAAATAAGCCTTGAACACCGGTTAGCAAAGGCTACACCGGTGCTTCAGTCCCCTGTGCTAAGCTGCTTTCAGTCGTCACCCTATTTTGGTTGCCTTTGTCTGGCAAGCGGCATTTTCGCTTGGCTTCAAAGTTTTTTTAATTCCGCGCCCGCCAGTTGGATCAGCGGTTTAATCGTCGCCGCACTGAATTCCAGCTTGCAGCCCGCCGCTGAAAATAATTCCGGCAACGGTCGGGAGCCGCCGAGCGTCAGCGCCTTTTTGTAATCGCCCAGTGCCTGCGTCTTGTTCGCCTTGGAATTCGCCCACACCTGCAACGCGCCAAGCTGCGCGATGCCGTATTCAACGTAGTAAAACGGATAAAGGAAAATGTGCAACTGCCGGTGCCACGAATGCGCCCGCACTTCCTCGAAGCCGCTGTGATCCACGTCGCCGCCGAAACGATTCATCAGCGCGAGGTAAGCCGCCTTGCGCTCGGCGCGCGTGTGGCCGGGATGCTTATAAATCCAGTGTTGAAACGCATCCACCACGGCCATCCACGGAAAAAATCCGATGATGCCCTCAAGATGCGTTTTCCGTGCGCGCGCCGCTTCCGCCGGCGCGTAAAATTCCTCGATGAATTCATTGCCGAGCAGTTCCATCGCCATCGAGGCGACCTCGCAGAACTCGATCGGCGCGCTGCGATACGGATACAAATCCTCGCCGCGCGTCGCCTGCGCATGGAACGCGTGGCCGGCCTCGTGCAAAATCGTCTCCACGTCGCGCTGCACGCCGACGGCGTTCATGAAGATGAACGGCACGCGCGCCTCCGCCAGCGTGGACTGGTAGCCGCCCGGCGCCTTGCCCTTGCGGTTGTCGAGATCGAGCAACCGCTTGTCCTGCATCTCCTGAAAATTCGCCGCCAGTTCCGCGTCGAGGTGGTTGAAAATTTTCTGCGTGCGTGAAACCATTTCGCCGACATCGGCAAACGGTTTCAACGGCGCGCGGTTCTGCGGGTCCACGGCCAAATCCCACGGACGGAGCTTTTCTAAGTTTAATTTCTGCCGGCGCTCGTTCTGGATTTCGCGAACGGCGGGCATGATCTCGCTCTCGATAGCATCGTGGAACTTCACGCAATCCGCCGGCGTGTAATCGAACCGGCCTTTCTGGCGGAAAATGTATTCGAGGTAATTGTTGAAACCCGCGTTCTTGGCGATCTGATGACGCAGCTTGATCAACTCGTCCATGATTTCTTCGCACTTGTCCACGTCTTGCAAACGACGCTTGGCGACGAGTGTCCACGCCTCTTCGCGAAGCGCACGGTCCGGCTCTTCGAGGAAGCGGCCCATCTGCACGAGCGTCTTTTCCTCGCCGCGAAAATTCACCGTCTGCGCGCCGATGAGCTTTTGATACAGCTGGCCGAGCTTGGCTTCCTCGGTTTCCAGCGCCACGTTTTCCGGGCGGAACAGTTGGACGTGATTTGTCACATCGCGGTCAAAAACCTCGTAGCGCGCCTTCGGCAGATTTTTCCGCTGCGGATGCGCCACATACAATTTCTCCAGCGCGAACTGGCGTGGCTTGAGCTGTGGCTCGACGTGTTCGACAAAATACAGATACGCCTTTTCCGCCTCGGCGTTGTCCGTGTGGCAGGTCATTGCGATGTTGCGGCAGGAACCCTCCTGATCCAGCGCGGCGGATAGTTCGCACCAGTCCAGCAGCCACTTTGCCAAGTCGGCCACGGACTTGGCCTGCGCGATGCGCGCTTCGAGCTGGTCGAACAGCGGTGCAATCTGCGGCCAGTCGCCGAGGTCAAGGTTGGTGGGGACGAACGAACGCGGTTTGGCAGGCGGCAATTTTCCGAACGGCAACAAATTCATGCGCCAAGGATAACGAATCAGCACGCCGTGAAAATGAATTATTCAATGCGTGCCGGATGGATAGATGGTGAATTACTCCTTCGCCAGCACCTTTTCCAGCAGCGAATTTAACCGGGTGAGCATGGCGCGCGGATCTTCCAGCAAGCCGGCGGCGACGCGGGCATTGTCAAGAATCTGCTCTGCGACACTGCCGGCAAGCGTGGCATCCTTCTGACGGATGGCTTCAAGACGGACAATCAGCGGATGCGCCGGATTGATTTCGAAGTCATGTTTGGTGGCGGGCAAATCCGGGCCGTCCTGCTTCATGGCTTTCAGGATGCGGCGCATGCTGGCGGTCATGAATTTGTCCGAATCCACCACCACGGCGGGGCTGTCCACGAGCCGTTGCGAGACACGCACCTCGTTGATTTTGTCGCCCAGAGTTTCCTTGAGCCACGTCGTAAGCGATTTTGAAGCTTCTTCGGACAGCGCGCCGTCCTGCTTGGTGCTCAAGTTCAAGTCCGCCTTTTCCGCGAGCTTCAGCGGTTTGCCGTCGAAGGTGTGCAGATGCTCCATCACGAACTCGTCCCACGCATCGTAGAGGAAGAGGACTTCCCATTTGCGTTCCTTGAACACCTCGAAATACGGACTCGCCTCCGCCGCTTCGCGGTTGGCCGCCAGCAGGCAATAAACTTCTTTTTGGTCCGACGGCATCCGCTTGACGTAATCCGCCAGCGACGTGAGCCTGCCCTTGTCCATGGTGGAAGATTCGAATCGCAGCAATTTGCCGAGTGCTTCCTTGTGCGTAAAATCCGTGACGACGCCTTCCTTCAGAAAACGCTGATACTCCGTGTAAAATTTCCCATAGGCATCGGCTTCTTTCTCGGATTGCTCATCGAGAAACTTTAGGAACTTGCTCGTCAGAACTTTGTTCAGCTTCTGCATCAGCGAGGTGTCCTGCATCGTCTCGCGGGAGATGTTCAACGGCAAATCCTCGCTGTCCACCACGCCTTTCAGAAAGCGTAGCCATTCGGGGAAAAGTCCCTTTGCCTTCGCCTGGATGAGCACCTTGCGGCAATACAGATTCACCTCGGAATCGATCCTGCCCATGCCTAGGCTCTCAAAATTGCGTTGCGGCACGAAGAGTAACGCTTGGATCGCGAGCGGCGCGTCCGCCGAGAAATGCAGGCGGAACAGCGGTTTGTCATGGTCGTGGCCGACGAAGGTATAGAACTCGTTATATTCTTCCTCTTTGATTTCGTTTTTGTTCCGCGCCCAGATGGCCTGCACGGTGTTGAGCCGCTTGGTGTTCAACTCGATCGGAAAGGGCACGAAGCTGGAATAGCGTTGGATGATCCGTTCGACACTGGCTTCCTGTGCGAAGTCCTTCACGTCATCCTTCAGTTCAAGCGTGATCTTGGTGCCGCGTGGCAGATCGGCGGCGGGCGCGAGTTCGTAACCGCCCATGCCTTCGCTCGTCCATTGCCAGCCCGTTTCATCTGGGACAAAGGATCGGCTCAAGACCGTGACTTTCTTCGCCACCATGAACGCCGAATAAAAACCCACACCGAACTGGCCGATGAGTCCCACATCCGTTTTTTTGTCCTCGGCAAGCTGTTTGAGAAACGCCTTCGTGCCCGAGTGCGCGATGGTGCCGAGGTTCTCGACGAGTTCACCATGCGTCATGCCGAGGCCGGTGTCCGTGATGGTGACGGTGCCTGCCTTGTCATCGGTCATGATGCTGATGCCCGGTGCGACTTCGGGTTGGAAAACGGGTTTGCCGGACGATTGATTGAATCGCAGTTTCTCGCAGGCGTCGGCCGCGTTGGAAACCAGCTCACGCACGAAGATTTCTTTGTCCGTGTAAAGCGAATGGATGACGATGTTCAGCAGTTGCTGAATCTCCGCCTGAAAATGATGTTTTTCGTTTTGGCTCATAAATCAAGGGGTGTTTAGTTAATAGAAGTCAGCGCCAACGTCAAGAGGGTGGCGCAAATTTTGGTTAGCTTTTCCAGCGCAGCAGCCGCAACGCATTGCCGATGACGATGAGGTCGGAAACGCCCATCGCTGCCGCGCAGAAAATCGGGCTGATGACGCCGCACGCGGCCAGCGGCACACCCACCGCGTTGTAGAAAAACGCCCAGAACAAATTCTGTTTGATGGTGCGCAGCGTCGCGCGTGCCAAACCGAGCGCCTCCGGCACGGCTTCGATTTCTGATTTCAGTAGGATGATGTCCGCCGCCTCACGCGCCACGTCGCTGGCGCGGCTGACGGCGATGCCGAGGTCGGCTTGTGTGAGCGCCGGTGCGTCGTTTATGCCGTCGCCGACAAACGCCACACGCTCGCCGGCCATCTGGAGTTTTTTCACAAACTCTGCTTTCTGTTCCGGCCGCACTTCGGCGAAAATATTTTCTGGTGCGATGCCGACTTTTCTTGCGATAGAGGTGGCGGTCGTCGCGTTGTCGCCGGTGAGCAAATAGATTTTTAATCCGCGCTGTTGGAGCTGTTTGACGACATCCGCCGAATGCGTTTTCACCGTGTCACGAACGGCGAAGAGGCTGAGCAATTCGTTTTCCGCCGCCAGTCCCACAATCGTCGTGCCCTGTGTCGACCATTCGGCAACAAATTTTTCACCCGCCGCCAAGTCTACGCCGGATTCCTGAAGCCAACGCAAAGAGCCGAGTAGTATTTCCGATTGCCGATTGCCGATTGCCGATTTGGCTTCCACGCCGCAGCCGCGAATTTCCCTCCAGTCAGAAAGGGCGACTGCCTCTTTTGAAACTTTGGCGATGGCATGGCTGACCGGATGCGTGGAGTTTTTGGCGAGTGTCGCCGCCAAACTTCTGCATTCTGAATTCTGAATTCTGAATTGCTGTTCCGCCGCCACTTCCGGTTTTCCCATCGTCAGCGTGCCGGTCTTGTCAAAAATTACCGCCGTGATGGTGCCAGCCTTTTCCAGCGCCACGCCGTCACGGATCAAAATTCCCCTTCGCGCGGCGGCGTTGGCGGCGGCCATGATGGCGGCGGGCGTGGCGAGACCCATCGCACACGGGCAGGCGACAATCAAAATTCCCGCCGCGATGACAAAGGCTTTCTCTGCGCCGGAATGGGCAAACCAAAAAATGCCCGCCGCCAGTGCGATGGTGACGATGGTGGGGACGAAAACATTGCTGATGCGGTCGCCGAAGCGCTGTATGTCCGTGCGGCTGGTCTGCGCGCGTTGCACGGTGGCGATGATGTGCGCGAGCGCGGTCGCCTCGCCGGTGGCGGTGACGCGCATGACGAGCCGGCCGTTCAGGTTCACTGTGCCGGCGAAAAGTTCGCTGCCGGATTTTTTGTCGGCGGGAATGGATTCGCCGGTGAGCATCGCTTCGTCCACGGCGGATTCGCCTTCCAGCACGATGCCGTCCACCGGCACGCGGTCGCCGGGGCGGAGCGCGATGCGGTCGCCGCTTATCAAATCGGAGACCGGAACTTCCTCTTCAATTGCCGATGGCCGATGGCCGATGGCCGATTGGGAAAAAGACAATTTACGCAAATCAAAGCCCGCCGTTTCCGGCTTCTGACTTCTGACTTCTGACTCCTGAATTCTTCTGGCCGTCTGTGGCGCAAGTTGTATGAGCGATTTCAATGCGCCGGAAGCTTGGTCGCTGACACGCGCTTCTATCCAGTGACCAAAGCTGATGAGCGAAATGATGGCGGCGGCTTCCATGAAATAGATGTGGCCGCCGTTGTCGCTGAACAAAACCCAGCAGCTAAATCCGAACGCCGTCGTGGAGCCGAGCGCGACGAGTGCGTCCATGTTGGACTGGCCGACTTTGATCTGCCGCCATGCGCCACGATAAAATTGCGCGCCGCAGAAAATCTGCACAACGGCGGCAAACGCAAAAGACAGCCAGCGGAACCAGCCGGTCATCATCAGGCCAAAACCCCATTCGCCAACCATCAGTGCGGCGGTGACGGCGAGGCCGAGGATCAAATTCCATTGCCAGCGGTTCTGCCGCGCGGATTCGCCGGATTTTTCCGAAGCTATTTCTTTCGCGGCAAAACCGGCCTTGGCGATTGCGGCGAGAATAATTGGAACATTTTTCGCTTCGGCGGAATGCCAGCGCACGGTGGCGCGTTCGGTCGCCACGCTGACGCTGACGCTGTGGACGCCGGCGATTTTCTGCGACGCCTCGGTGACTTTGCGGGCGCAATTGTTGCACGTCATGCCGGTGACGCGCAGTTCGGTTGTGTTGGTCGCGGACATTTGTTCGCACGAACATCCTGCCACGGCGGATGGAATTCGTCGAATTTACTTTTGGAACAGTGCCGGGGCCTCGCGCGCGAGGATGCGCAGGAGAAATGCGGCCTGGGTGTCGCCGGGATCAAATCTCTGCGCGGTCAGGACGAGTTGGGCTGACTTTGGATAATCGCCGAGGCCCAGCGCGGCGGTGGCGGCGAGGGAAGCCCATTCAGCGGCAATGGCGTTGGTGCCCGGCGGCTGGGCCTGCAAGATTGCCGTGATGCCGGTGATGCCACGCAGGGTTTCCGCCGGAGAACGTCCAAGCGCAGAAGCCGCTTCGGTAAGCGCGGCGACATTTGTCCCAAGCACCGGCAGCGATGCGATAACTGGTGCATTGCTCTGGAGCAGGCAAGGAGTGTCCCCGGCCGCCGGCTGGCCGCGCAACACCGGGAGCAACTCGGTGTTGACCGTGGAGTATTTGGAAAAGACAGAATGGATTTCATCCGCTGGCAGCGAACGGAGCAGCGCGGTTTTTGCTGGTGGCGCGAGCAGTTGCTGCCGGGTGCGTTCGTCAAATTTTTCCAGCATTCGCGAATTTTCACCAAGATAGAACGCATAGGGTGCGGCGTATTCCAGCACGGGGAACAAATCGTTTTGCATCGGGCCGGGGCCGGTGATGGCGAAGGCGGTGCGTTGTGAGGCGAGCTGGCGCGCGAAGATGGCCCCGGGCGAATTTACGCCGAGCCTGGCGAAATCAGCGCGGACGCCCGGAATGGAAAAAGTCTTCGCAAAAATTTCCGGCGAACTGATCCACGGCTGCTGTGAACCGAGCAGCACGATGTCCCCGTCGCACGCATCCCAGATCTCGACGTTCGGGAAGACCGACGTGAACGTGCGCAAAACCAGCTCCACGATGCCGTCGTGCATTTCGTAGAGGTGGAACCATTGCACCATGATGCCGCCGGGCTTGAGCCGTGCCGCACAAAGCTCGTAGAACTCCTGGCTGAACACGCTGCCGATGCCGGCGGTCCACGGGTTTGACGGTTCGGCGACGATGGCGTCGTAATTTTGCGGATCCAGTTTCAGCACGGTGCGCGCGTCTTCGTGCCAGAGCTTGGTGCGCGGGTCATCCAGGATGTCGCGGTTCTCTTTGCTGAAAAATTTCGAGGCGCGGACGACGGGCTCGCAGTTTTCCGCGATGACGATTTTTTTAATCGTCGGATATGTGCGCAGCGCACCGGCGGAGATGCCCGAGCCAAGCCCGAAGACGAAAACATCCTTCGCGTCCGGCCGCGCGAGCATCGGCAGGTGCGCCAGGAGCATCTGCGTGTTGAGATCGGCGTGGGCGGTGGCATCGGTCTTGCCGTTCACGCGCAGGCCGCGGTCATCGGCGGTGGGCACGCCGGGGACGGGATCGCCTTGTTCTACCGACACCGTGGCGTCCGCCGCATCTTCATAAAACAAAATCCTTGTGTGCAGTTTGCGTTGGGTCATGGCGGTGGGATTGAATTCCTTTTCGCGTCCGCGGAAGACGCCGGAACTCATCACGGCGCGCCAGCTCTCGCCGCCGAAAAGAAACAGCGCAATGGCAAAGACCGCCGCCGCGCCGCCGAAAATCTTCCCCGCGCGCCAACCGCAGCGCCGCGCGAACAGCAGCGCGGCCAGCGCCAGCACGAGCGCGAGCACGCCGAACGCATTGCGCAACCCGACCAGTGGCATCAGCACGAAACCGGCGACCAGCGTGCCGCCGACCGCGCCAAGCGTGTTGGCCGTCAGCAGTGCGCCGACGCGCGTGCCGAGATGCGATTCGCCGCCGGCCACGGTGCGGATCATCAATGGTAGCACCGCGCCGATGCACGCGGCGGGCAGGCCCAGCACGACGAGCGCGATGCCGGTGGTGAGCAGTTGGTGGTAAACATAACCGACGCTCGAACGGGCGATGCCGGTGCGGGCGATGCGGTAGAAATCGATCCAGCTTTCCAGATTGAAAACCAGCAGCGTGACCCACGCGGCGGCGCAGGCAAGCAGCAGCACGACGAGCTTGGCGTCGGCAAGCTTCCGGCGCGATGACGCAATCCACGCGCTGCCGAGGCCGATGCCGAGGATGAACGCCATCAGCACGACGGCGAACGATTGCAATGAAGAGCCGAAGATCATCGCCAATGAGCGCGACGCGAGCACCTCCAGCGCCATGGACACCGCGCCGGTCAGGGCGACGATGAAACACGCCAGCCGCCAGCCGAGCGGCGCATCGGTTCCGGCGGGATCCGGTTTGGCTTCGGGCTTGGATTCAGCACTGAAACTTTGCCGGGTGCCGAGCCAGCCGGCGGTTGCGCCGATGAGGACATTGGTCAGGCCGGTGATTTGGAGCGTGGTGACGAGCCCGAGGTTTTGGATGAGCCAGAAACCGGCAAGGCCCGCACCGGCGACCGCCCCGAGACTGTTGATGGAATAAAACAGCGTCGAGCGGCGACCGGCGTCGTCGGAAAACTTTTGCAGCCATGCCGCGAGCAGCGGCAGCGTGCCGCCCATCAGGATTGTCGGCCCGAGCAGGATCGCGGCGCTCAATCCGGCCTTCAGTCCCAGCAGCGGAAGTGTTTTGCCGAGCATGCCGGAGCCGAGGTGGACAAAAATTTTCCCCGCGAGCTGGTCAAGTGCCGGGAACAGGAAGGCGTAAATGCCGATGGCGATCTCCAGATAGCCGTAGGTGCGGAGTGGCTGCGCAAGCCGGTCCGCCCAGCGGCCGAGGAGTTTGTTGCCGAGCGCGAGCCCGCCCATGAACGCCGCGAGCACAATAGTCTGTGCGTAAATCGTGCTGCCGAACATCAGCGAGAGAAATTTCGACCACACCACCTCGTAAACGAGCGCCGTGCCGCCGGAGCAGAAGAATAAACCGAGCATCAGCCAGCCGATTTTGCGCGATTGCATCGGCGGAGTTTGCTCAAGCATCCCGCCGCCAGCAAGCGGCAATCACCGGCGGACAGTTTTCATGCGGCGGTGCCAGGCGCGCAAATGCGGTAGCGATTTTGGCAGCGTGTAATGGCCGGAGAACAAAAAGTTTTCCACCATGCCGAATAGATTGAAGTCCACGAACAGCGGTTGGTCGCCGAGGAGAAACTGCGAGTGAGCGAGCATCTGTTCGCACGGCTGGAGTTTTTGCTCCAATTCCGTCAGCAGGTTTTTTTGTTGTGCCCGCCACTGGTCAATGCACCCACGGCCGAACTTGCGTTCCTTGTGGCGTAGGAAAAGCAGGCGGTCGGCCGGCTTGACCATTTCCCGCCAGTAGATTTCGTTGAGCTTGAAGCCGCGCGCCTCGATTTCGTTTTCAAAATACCGCCAGAGGATGGCTTGCACTCCTTCGTGTTCGGCGGGAAAAAGTCCGGTGGCCAGTTTCGCGTCCAGATACCTAGCGATGTCCTGCGTGTCGTCGTCCGATTCGTAGATGACTTTTGCGCCGTCGCGGATGACCGGCACGGCGTAGTATTTTTCCTTCGTCAGCTTCCAGACCAGCGCCCGGTCGCCGTTCGGGATGTTGGTGATTTTGAATCTGGTGCCGGCGAATTCCAAAATGCGCCGTTGCACGATGCAGAACGGGCTCCACGGAAATTGAATGAGTTCAATCATGCGTCATAATTCCGACATCGCACGGGGGAATTCAAGCGGAAAGCCGCTTTACTCTTTTGGGCGCGGGGCTAGAATCGCGTCATGGCTGGCGAATACGATTCCACCGAGTTTCTCGACACCGATTTTCTTTCGCAAAAATCGCCGTCCGCCGCGCCGGCGTCCGGTTATGGCCGCGCGCCGTCGCCGGATGATGTGAACCGCAAGGTCGTCGAGGCGCAGCAGAAGCTCGTCGAACTCAAGCGCGCGCAGGAGGAACTGGAACGCGAGCGCGCCGGGTTGGAGGAACTGCGCCGCCGGCAAAATGAATTTCAGACCGGACGCGATGAAGTCATCCAAAATCTCACGCGTGGGCTTGGCTTGCTGGAAGAGGCGGAATTTGTCGCACGTCGCGACGCCGAGCAGATGGTCAAGACCGTCGGCGATTTCCGCGCGGCCATGGCCAAGGTGCAGGCCATCAACGACGCGACGTGGACGAAGGAAAATTTCCAGGTGGAACTCACCCGCGCACTGACGACGATCGAGAACGCGCGGATGGAATGGAATTCCGCCCGGCTGAAAATCTCCGCGCTGGCGGGCGAGACAAAAAATGCCGCCGCCCCGCTGGATAAAAACTCTTCCGCCGTGGCCACCGCGCCGTCGCTGGCGGAACTCCCGTTCGGCCAGCTCTGCAAGATCGGGCTGGCGATGACGTGGCCGCTGCTGCTCGTGGCGGTCGGTGCCTTGGGCATTTTCATCGCCCTTCTCCTGCGCAAGTGACATGGGCTTGCTGAACAAAAAGCCGGATCCGATTTCCGACAAGGCGCGCGCGCTGGAGGCGGAAATCGCCGCGCTGGAAGCCGAGATCAAAAAACTGGAGCGTCAGCCCGCCGCACCGAAGCTGCGTTCCACCGCCGCGCCGCCGGGCCGGACGATTACCCGCCCGCCCGAAAAACCTGCGCCCGCGCCCGCCCCCAAACCCCGCGAACCGGTTTTTGAGGAAGTGAAGGCGGCGAAAATCTCGCCGGGCACGGTGGAAGCGCCGGAATTGTTCAACGAACTCGGCGTCCGCAAATATGATCTGCCGGCGCTGTTCAACCGGCTGCGGAACCATCTGCGCGGGCCGACGACGAGCAATCCGCGCCTCGTGAACTATCTCGCCGCCGGCGGCGTGCAGGGTTTGCGCCCGCTCCGCTACGAGAAGCGCGTGGCGCGCAACCGCTTCATCTGGCTCGTGGTGGTCGTGAGCTTCGTGCTGTTCGGACTTTTCTACTGGCTCCTGCCAAAACACTGAGATGAAAACGCCGCTGGTCGAACTGCCGGTGCAAACCGCCGAGGGCGAATTCCTGGCGCGGTATTCGGAGAACGGTCTGGTGGAGTTGGACTTTCCGAAGGCGGGGAGAGCGTCCTCGCGAGCTGAGAAAAAGAAACTTGTTCCTGCCAAAATCCTTGGCTGGCACGCGCTGACCTCGACGGCGTTGAAAAATATTCTGGCTGGTCGCGCGGCAAAAAAGTTACCGCCGCTGGATTGGGCGGGGAAAACCGAATTTCAAAAATCCGTCTGGCGGGCGCTGCTGAAGATTCCGGCGGGCGGAACGAAAAGCTACGGCGAGGTGGCGGCGGCGATTGGCCGGCCGAAAGCCGTGCGCGCCGTGGGCGGCGCGTGCGGGGCGAACCCAATTCCGGTGCTGGTGCCGTGCCACCGGGTTTTGGCCGCGAACGGCAAGATTGGCGGTTTCTCCGGCGGACTGGACTGGAAACGCCGGCTGCTGGCCAGTGATGACACGCTCTGAAAAAGGTCGTCTGGTCTAGGGTTAAGTCCCAGTTGCATTTGGATGTTGAGTAATGAATAAACAGCTTTTCATTTTCACCACACTACTGCTGGCTCCGCTGGCCAAGTTGCATGCCAGCGAATCTGTTTCCGTTGAGCCAGTAATAACGCCCGCGATGGTAGATGTATTAACCGAAACCTGGCGGGCAGCTGAGATTACTTTCGAGAGCATCAACTTCTACCCTCATCCCCTGTATGACCTAGAGCTGAATGTCGTATTCACTTCGCCGTCCGGGAGACAATACTTGGTGCCTGGGTTTTGGGACGGCGGCAAGACGTGGCGAGTTCGCTTTGCGCCAACTGAGCTCGGAGTTTGGAAATATATTTCGACTTGTTCAAATGGATCCGATGTCGGACTACATGGCAAACGCGGAACCTTGGGTGTGAATCGTTACCGTGGACTACTCGAAATCTATCGGCACGGTTTCATCAAAACCGCGCCCGGTGTGCGTTATTTCATGTATGCTGATGACACACCGTTTTTTTACTTGGGCGATACGCATTGGAGCATGCCGCAGGAACCCTTTGATGAAATGTTCAAGTTTATTGTCAACAAACGTGTTGCTCAGGGATTTACGGTTTATCAGTCGGAACCGCTTGGCGCAAAATACAATTTAGCGGACGGATTTAGCGAAGCGGATCTGCCCGGCCTGCAGGACCTGGATCGGCGGTTTAAATACATTGCAGATGCGGGTCTTGTGCATGTCAACGCCGAGTTATTCTTCCCGCCGGAAATCACCAAGCCGTGCTATACCGATGAGTATCTTAAGAAGTTGTGTCGCTTGTGGGTGGCGCGTTTCGGAGCATATCCGGGGATGTGGACCAGCGGGCAAGAAGTAGACAACGATTTCTATTATGACCGTGGTGACCAGCACTATTTCGACGCGAACTCTAATCCATGGAAGAAGGTGCTTGCGTGGGTTCATGAATATGATGCTTACCAGCATCCCGGCACCGCGCACATGGAGTTCATGGGCGACAAGCCGGAACCAAAAGCATTACCGCCCAAGGATGAACGTCCGAAGTGGGGCTACGGCGTGCTGGCATCCACCTCAAGTTTCCGGGACGTGCCGGGGCATACCTGGTATGGCGTTCAGTGGTCACCGCCCCACGATTCAGGAATCCGCTGGCCGCCGATCAAGGATTTCTGGGAAAACGGCCAAGGCAAACCGATTGTCAATTACGAAGGCAGCTATGACCATCTGTGGACGCTGGGAGATGGAGCGCGGCAGCAGGGTTGGGTAGCTTACCTGAACGGCATGTTTGGTCATGGCTACGGTGCCATTGATATCTGGTATTATAACAGCAAATACGATATGGAAAAAGACTCCGTGAGAGGCACTGTGACCATCACGATTGAGCAGAAGAAAACCAAGTGGACTACCAGTGTCAATTTCCCGTCCGCCACGGAGTTGGGCGTCTACATGAAGAACTTTTTAACTTCCTTGGAGTGGTGGAAATTGACACCGCGTTTCGACGACCAGAATTGGTTTAAAGCCGAAAACTTCACGTGGTATTCCTTGGCTACCATTGACTCGGATGTTTATGTGCTTTACCTATACAATTGTGCCACTACCACCACCGGAGTTCTGCGCAATATGCGCAACACTTTATATATTGCCCAATGGTTCAATACCAGGACAGGTGCATACATAGATTTAGGCAGGGTTTCTCCGGAGAGGGAAGCACAAGGTGAAGGATATAGGTGGATCATTCCTAAAAAACCAACCGCTTCAGATTGGGTGCTAGTGGTAAAAGTAATGGTTCCTGCGAAATGATGATAACAATCTAACACAGTCTGGCACCCTGACTGGGATATATAGAGTTGCCAGCGGTGGCGGCCGGTTTCAGCGTCCAGTAAAGGTAACTCATTGTTCCGGCACGCTTCATGATTCAAATCTGTTTTATTTCCGCCCAATTTTCTGTTTTAGTCAAGCCATGAACGCCGATTTGCCGCCGCTCACGCCCAGCACGCTTTACGTTGTCGCCACGCCTTGCGTTGGCAAAGGAATTCAGCGATAGTTTTGCCATGAGAAAAACTGGCAAGCAGGAGTTCAGCGTGGTCGTCGAGCGCGACGAGGAAGGCTATTACGTCGCCAGTGTGCCGGCCCTGCCGGGTTGCTACACGCAGGCGCGTTCGTTGGACAAGCTCATGGAGCGCATTCGCGAAGCGATTGAGTTGTGCCTCGAAGTTGAACGGGATTCCGTTTCCGCCAATGAGTTTATCGGCGTGCAGCGCATCGCCGTCTGATTATGCCGCGCCTGCCCCGACTTCGCGGACGGGAAGTGCTGGTGGCCTTGCGCCACGCGGGTTTTGTGGTTTTGCGCGTCAAAGGCAGTCATCATTTTCTCCAGCATCCTGACGGACGCCGGACGGTTGTGCCCATTCATTCCGGTGAAATTATTGGGCCGGGGCTGTTCAATAAAATTCTCAAAGACGTGGAAGTTGAAATTGAAGAGTTTGAAACTTGGTTGTGAATCCACCCGCCACAGAAAATTTATTGCCGCCGCTCACGCCCGGCACGCTTTATCTCGTCGCCACGCCCATCGGCAATCTGGAGGACATCACGCTGCGGGCGTTGCGCGTGCTGCGCGAGTGCGACGTGGTGGCCGCCGAGGATACGCGGCGTTCCGGGCAGTTGCTGAAGCATTTTGAGATCTCCAAACCGCTGTTGAGCTATTTCCAGTTCAACGAGGCGAAGCGCAGCGAGGAAATCCTCGAGCGGCTCCGGCGCGGCGAGAAGGTTGCGCTGGTCACGGACGCCGGCAGCCCCGGCATCAGCGATCCCGGCGAGCGCGTGGTGAAGGCCGCCATCGCCGCCGGTTTCCGCGTGGAAGCCGTGGTCGGCGCGTGCGCGCTCGTCGGCGCGCTCACGGCGAGCGGGTTGCCGACGGAGGAATTCCATTTCGTCGGCTTTCTTCCGCACAAATCCGGCCAGCGCCGGAACAAGCTGGAATCCCTGAAGGCGATGGCCGGCACTTTGATCTTCTACGAATCGCCGTATCGCATCGAAAAGCTGCTGGGCGAGTTGAGCGAAGTGTTGCCCGACCGCGACGTGGTGCTGGCGCGCGAGCTGACGAAGAAGTTCGAGGAATTTCTGCGCGGCAAACCGGCGGAACTGCTCGCGATCGCGCAGAAACGCAGCTTGAAAGGGGAGTTTGTGGTGCTTTGCCGTGGAGCGGAGTGACCGGCGCACGGCGGCAAAATTTCGTAACCTACGGATGGACTTTTCGGTCTGCTTCAGGAACAATCGCAGTAACACCACCTTATGAACTCACTACGCCCGTTCACCCGTCGCAGTTTTCTCAAATCCGCCCTCATCGCCGGCTCCGCGCCGCTGATCCTGCGCTCCAGCCTGTTTGGCGAAGACGCCACACCGAGCAAGCAGATCACGCTGGGCTTCATCGGCATCGGGGCACAGGGCAAGGGCCTGCTGGGCGCGTGCCTGCCGCGCGCGGATTTCCGCGTGCTGGCGGTGAGCGACGTGGATTCCACCCGCCGCAACATCGCCAAGAAACGCGTGGAGGATCAATACGCCAAAGACACGAAGGACGGCTCCTACAAAGGTTGCGACGCCTACAGCGATTTCCGCGAACTGATCGCGCGCAAGGATATCGACGCCGTGGTCATCGCCACGCCGGACCACTGGCACGCGCTGATCGCCATCGCGGCGGCGAACGCGGGCAAGGACATCTACTGCGAAAAGCCGTTGACGCATACGGTGCTCGAAGGCCGGGCGCTCGTGAACGCCGTGCGTAAGAACAAACGGATTCTGCAGGTCGGCTCCATGCAGCGTTCCATGGGCATTTTCCGCGCCGCGTGCGAACTGATCCGCAACGGCGTCATCGGCAAGGTGGACAAGGTGGACGCCGCCGTCGGCGGGCCGCCCAAGCCGTGCGATCTGCCGGAAGAAAACATGGAACCGGGCTTGGACTGGGATTTGTGGCTGGGGCCGGCTCCCATGCGACCGTATAACTCCATCCTCAGCCCGCGCGGGTTTCCGAAGGGTTTTCCCGCCTGGCGGCGTTACCGTGAATACGGCAGCGGCGGCGTGGGCGACTGGGGCGCGCATCATTTCGACATCGTGCAATGGGCGTTCGGCTTTGACACGAGCGGCCCGGTGGAATTTTTCCCGACGACGGATCCGAAGGGCGATTCCGGCGTGCGCTGGCGTTATGACACCGGTCTGGAGGTCACGCACAAGAGCGGCAACGGCATCACGTTCTACGGCGACAAGGGCAAGATTTATGTGAACCGCAGCAAATTCGAGCTGTGGTTCGGCGACACGCTCAAGGCTAAGACGATGGACAGCTACGAGCCGCTGCTCAAGGAACTGCTCCCGGCGAATGCCGTGCGCCTTTACCGCAGCACGAACCAGATCGCCGACTGGCTGAAGTGTATCAAATCTCGCGAGCTGCCTGTCTGCGACGTGGAGACCGGCCACCGTTCTGCGACGGTCTGCAATCTGGCCAATGCCGTCTATTTCAGCGGCAAGGGTCTGAAATGGAATCCGAAAAAGGAGCAGTTCACCGACGGCACCGGCGACGCCAGCTGGCTGACGCGCGAATACCGCGCGCCGTGGAAACTGGCGTAGTCAGCCCAGCTTGGGAAAAAATTGTTTCGCGGTGGCGCATGTCGCCGCGCTCAATTCCGCTAGCGAACACAGCTTGACCTGCGCGACGGTGGCGGCGATCTCCTTCACAAAGGCCGGTTCGCCGCGTTTGCCGCGATACGGCACCGGCGCGAGATACGGGCAATCCGTTTCCAGCATGAACTTGTCCAGCGGCGTCGCGGCCACGGCGTCGCGGATGTTCTGGCCGTTCTTGAACGTCACGATGCCGGTATAACTCACCAGCCAGCCGAGCGCCAAAATCTTTTCCAGCCGCTCCACGCTCTCGCCGAAACAGTGGAACACGCCGCGCGTTTTGTGCGCCCACGGCTGGATTTGCGCGAACAGATCATCGAACGAACTGCGCTGGTGGATGACGCAGTTCAAACCGGTTTCCGCCGCGACTTCGAGCTGCTGCTCAAAAATCTCCGCCTGCTTCTGTTTGTAAGCCGTGTCTTCCGCCGACGGCGCGCACGGAGTGACGCGCCCTACCTCGGTTGCGCTGGTGGGGCGCGCAGTCCCTTGCGCGCCGCTCAGGCTCGGCAGGCGGTAATAATCCAGACCGCATTCGCCGATGGCGACGGCCTTGGGATGGCGGGCGAGTTCGCGCAGGGCGGGGCGGATGTCGGCGGGTGCCTCGTGGGCGTTGCTGGGATGCCAGCCGACGGCGGCGTAAATCTGCGGGTGCTGTTCCGCCAGCGCGAGCGCGCGGCGGCTGCTGGCGAGGTCGGTGCCGATGGCGATGATTTTGGCGATGCCGGCGGCTTGGGCGCGCGCCAGCACCTCGGCGAAATCCGGCTGGTAATCGTCGTAATCGAGATGGGCGTGCGTGTCAAAAAAAACCGGCATGACGCGGAAAGGATGGGCAAACGGTGAAAAGAAGTCCACGCCGGACTCAAGCGCGGGCAACGAAAGGAACCAACTAACTTTTGCGGCCTATCAAGATGTTAGCCGTCTGCGGATTCTTGAAATGGGTCTTTATCAAGCCAAATGCTTTCGGGTTTTTTGTAAAATAACTCTTCGCTCAGATTGCACCATTCAACGACTCGCTCGGCAAGAAAATCAAGATCATTGTAAGCCATCTCGCCCTTGTCTGCCCCATGCTCACCTGCTTTCCGCACCCTGTCCAGCGCCCTGCAAATCTCTTGCCTCAAAACTTCCGAGAAAACTTCCGGCTCTGGCAGGAAACGGCGAAGCGTCTCAATAGCCTCCTCATGCATCACACCAAAATTCATCCAACCATTGCGTCTTGCCTCGCCTTGGAGATTATCAATGCAGCGAACCAACTCGCCCTGTAATGTGTCAGCCTCGCCAGAGAGTGGCACAAGTTCCTTCCCCAAACGACGAAGTGCCTGCTGCCAACTTTCCTTTGGCGCTGGCTCTTGCTTCTGAAACATCTTTTTGATGCTCTCGAACATAATGTGCGGCCAGACGCCTAACAGGTAATCGGCGCACACTTATTCCGCCTATCATCGGCTAGATTGCGCCTATCCTGTTTCATGAATTTGAGCTTGTGCCTTTGGCCGCCGGTTGTCCAGCGGGTTTTCGGTTCACGGTTTGGGCGCGGTGGCGGGCTTGGGTTCCAGCGCCTTGAGCTTTTCGTCAATGGCATTTCGGCCGGGATAATCCGGTGCTTCGTTGGTGAGCGCCCGGTAGTTTTCCCGCGCCTCGGCCGCACGGCCTTGCGCCGTCAGTTTCTCGCCGAGCGCCAGCCGCAGCCGGATGCGTTGTTGCGGCGAGGGATTTGATTTGAGCGCGGTCTGCCACGCGCCGATGGCGGAACTCGGCTTGCCGAGCGTGGCGTAAAGGTCGCCCAGTTTTTCGTTGAGCACGGCGCTGTGCGCGGTGGCGGGTTGCGCCTCCAAAAACGCCGTCAGTATCGGCGCCCGCATTCCCCGCGCGAGGTCGAGGCAGACGAGCCGGTCGAACGACCATTCGAGGAGCGGATTTTTGCGGCGGGTCAACTGCGCGTGCAGTTCGGGCAGCGCGGTCTTGAACGGCTGGTAGAGCGGGTCGCCGATGACGGTGGTCTGCCAGGACAAGGCGAGTTGGGCGACCCAAGCGGCTTCGCCGAACGAGTAGTTCAGGCCGAGCGATTGGAGGAAGACGGCAATGTTGGGCGTCAGCGACAGGTAAGGTTCGTAAACGCAGCCCATCGTGCAGGTCGCGCCCTTGGCGAGCAGCGGGCCGCACCAGTTGCGGGTGGTGCTGCGCAGGGTGTCGGCGCTGTAAGAATGCAGATGATAGGCGAACGCGCCGGGCATGAACTCGACGGTGGGCAGGGTGAACGGCCCGTTGGCATCGTTGGCATACCAGCCGGCATAAATGGCGATGTGGCTCATGGGAAACGATGCGGGCAGCGTGTCCGCGTTGGTGTCCGTTTCCACTTCAAACCCGAGCCGGCGGCAGATTTCCGCGCCGCCGAGCATCCATTGGTCACCGAGAAAATAAACATTCGTCGCCGGCAGTCCGCGGGCGTCGAAATAGGCGCGGCCCCACAGGCCGTTGGTTTCGGCTTCGAGCGCCTTGTCCACGAGCTGCGCGGCGATCTCCGGCGTCGGGCCGTCGAGGCGGGCGACGAGCAGGATGCCGTTGGTGCAACTCAGCGTGAGGCGGTTGGTGCTGCCGTAAAACGGATTCGGTAGCGGCCCGGTCAGGGGAATTTTCATCTTCAGGTCCGGCAGCCAGGCCAGTTCCGAATCCACCGCCGCCTCGTTGCGGCGTAACTGGTCGCCGATGAGCTTGCCCTCCCATTCATCGAGTTTGGAGACGGGCGCGATCTTCAGCGGCACGCCGTAGCACAGCACCGCGTAACGGATCTTGGAGGCGACCACATGCGTCTCGGTGCGGGCGGGATAATTGTTGGTGGCGGGAATGGCCACTTCGCCGAATTTCCAGAGGCCGGCCGCCTCCAGCTTGTCCGCGAGCGGTTTTTGCAAAAAATCCGTGAAGTCGGCGCGCGTCATCGTCTCGTCCAATGACAGCGCAAAGCCAAAGATCTGTTTCGTCGGCACATGGCGGAGCGCCGCGTAATGTTCGGCGACGGCCTTGGATTCCGGTATCCGCGAGTTGTAAACGAGGACGACTTCTTCGCCGCCGCCGAACGTCCGCCACGGCGTCAACGCGGCGGCCAGAACGACAAGCAGGTTGAGGCGGCGGAGTTTTTTCATGTCACTCGTGGCCTGTGACCTTCAATCCGTCCCACGCCAGCGTGATGCCCGCCGGCAGTTCCGCCTGCGCCTGATCGTGGTCGTAATCGTGCGTCAGGTGCGTGAAATAGGTCTGCTCCGCATTGATGCGCCGCGCTGCCGTCAGCGCCTCGTCGAGGCACATGTGCGTCGGATGCGGTTTGTAGCGCAGCGCATCCAGCACGGCGATCTCCACGCCGCGCACGCGTTCCAGCGCGGCGTCGGGGATTTCCTTGCAGTCGCTGAAATAAGCCAGCCGCTTGCGCCCGTCCTGTTCAAAAAGAAAACCGGTGGTCGTCATGCGCCCATGCGGCAGGTCGAACGGCGTGACTTTCAGGTCGCCGATCTCAAACGGCCCGGTGATGAGCCGTTCTTCCGGCATGAAATAACCTTTCGGCCACGGCCCTTGGTGGAAGGCATAGACGAACACGCGCCGCAGATGCACCATCGTCTCTTCGCTCGCGTAGATCGGCAGCGTCGTGCCGCCGCGCAGATCGCAGAATCGCCGGCAGTCGTCCATGCCGAGGATGTGGTCGGCGTGGGCGTGCGTGACGAGCACGGCGTCGAGGTGCTTGATTTTCTCGCGCAGGCATTGGAGGCGGAATTCCGGCGGCGTGTCCACGGCGAATTTTACTTTGTCGGTGGCGATATAGATGGCCGGACGCGTGCGCCAGTTCTTCGGGTTGGCCAGGAATTCCGCCGGATAATCAAGGCCGATGAGCGGCACGCCTTGCGAGGTGCCGCTGCCGAGAAAGGTGAATTCAAACGCCATGCCGCGCCAAATTAGCAGAAGTCGGAAATTCGGCGAATGAAAATGGAAGCGAAATTAACGACCGGGCGTGAGTTCCGACAATGTTCTTTTATGTATAAGCGTCAAGCCATAAAACTGACCATCCACCACAAAGACGACTGATTTGTGCCAGCGAGAGCTGCTAATGTCTTTGAGATGTCCGTTGGAATTTGTAGGAGCTAGATACAGATTCACATAAAAAGAGTCATTGGTTAAGGACTGTGGGTCATACTTAAGAATTTGGGTCAATTGATTTATGTTTTGCGTGACGGGTTGGATTTGAATGACACAGGTTTTCCCACCGCCGAGATTTACCCGGTTGCAGTCAGCGGAAAAGATTTCTGGCGGGGTGTTCGTAACTTCGACCGTTCCCAAGTCTTTTACTTCGGGCAGATGTTGGTCGAGCCATTTCATTACAGCGTCAAATTTGGTTATCTCCCACCTCACACGTTTGTCATAATCGTTGGTGGATTGAAGCGGGGTGAAGTGTTCATCGGCGCGAAAATAGATAGCTGCATCGCCAATGCTTTCACCATCCGAATTATAAAATAACTCAACATAACCAAGGTTGCCGATGGCATTTAAATCCGTGTGGCTTCTGTCTGGGGAAGCGGTATAGCCGCCCCTCGCAGACACATTTCCGGCAAAAAGAGGTAGGGCACAATCGGTAGGATGCTTGGCAAGTTTTTGTCCAAAACAACTTTTCACCCCATCAAGTTTGAGTAGACAAATCCGGCTCGAAAGGATGCGGTCGTATTCAGTCTTCATGGATTTCAAAATTGCACGATTCTGCACGGCAATACGCGCATGGATGTTGTCTTTAGAGAAATCGAGCAACGCTTCAATTGTTGCGAAAGTTGTGTTGAGGAATGCAACTAAAAACAGGGCAATCGTTAAGCGGCTTTTCATAATGGCTTCGAGTCTCACAAAACTGTGTTTGGATTTGGTTATTGTCCAGCCTAGTTTTTATGTGCCAGTGGCATTTTCGTTTTTGCATCTGTTTGAAACTGTGTTTATCTGTGGCACGAAATTTGTGCCATGTTGACGACGCTGCGCATCAAAAACCTCGCCCTCGTGAGCGACCTCACGCTGGAACTCCAGCCCGGTGGCAACGTCATCACCGGCGAGACCGGCGCGGGTAAATCCATCATCATCGGCGCGCTGAACCTCGTCCTCGGCGAACGCGCCGACCGTTCCCTCATCCGCAGCGGCGAGGATAGCTGTTCGGTCGAGGCGGTGTTCGATGTCAAAAAGTTGCGCGCGCCGCTGAAAAGTTTTCTGGAGGAGAACGGCTTGGAACCGTGCGAGGAAAATCAACTCGTCCTCAAGCGCACCTTCACCGCCGCCGGCACCAACCGCCAGTTCATCAACGGCTCGCCGACCACGCTGGCCACGCTGGCCACCATCGGTGAATGGCTGGTGGATATGCACGGCCCGCACGATCATCAGTCGCTGCTCCACGCCGCCAAGCAACTGGCCATTCTGGATGCGTTCGGCGGCTTGGAGAAGGAGCGCACGGCGTTTGGCGAACTTGTCCGCCAGCGGCTCGCGCTGGAAGTGGAGAAGTCGGCGCTGGTGGTGGACGAAAAAACTTACGCGCAGCAGTTGGATTTGTTGCGTTTTCAGGTTCAGGAAATTTCCGCCGCCCGCTTGAAGGAAGGCGAAGACGTTGAAGTGGAGGCGGAATTCAATCGCGCCAGCAACGCCGCGAAACTGCTGCAGTTGAGCCAGGCGGCGCTCGATGCCTTGAGCGAGAACGAAGCTTCCCTGCTGACCCAATCCGGCGTCATCGGCCGCGTGCTGGCGGAATTGCAGCGGGTGGATGCCGGGGCGGAAAATCTGGTCGGCCTGCACGCGCAGGCGGGTGAGATGCTGCGGGAATTGCAGGCGGAGCTTTCGCGCTACGCCGACAAGGTTGACGTGGATCCGGCGCGGCTGGCGGAACTGGAGGAACGGCTGAATCTGCTGCATACGCTCAAGCGCAAATATGGTGCAACGATAGCCGAGGTCGTCGCGTTCGGTGCCGAGGCGAAACAGAAACTGCAATCGTTGGAAAGCCGCGACGCCGAACTGGCGCGCATCAATGCGGCGCTGGAAAAACTGGATGTAGAAATCCAAGCCGCCGGGAAAAAGCTTTCTGCTGCGCGCAAAAAAATCATTCCGCAGCTCGCCAAAGCCGTCAGCCAACAGCTTGGGGATTTGGGCTTCAAGCAGAGCAAGTTCGACGTGGTGCTTTCGCCCGTCGAGATGACGGCATCCGGCCTGGATGCGGCGGAATTCCAGTTCGCACCGAATCCGGGCGAGCCGGCCAAGCCGTTGCGGGCGATTGCCTCGTCCGGCGAAATGGCGCGCGTGATGCTGGCGCTGAAAACCGTGCTGGCGGCGGAGGATGAAATTCCCGTGCTTGTCTTTGACGAAGTGGACGCCAATGTCGGTGGCGAAACGGCGAATGCCGTCGGGGAAAAGATGCAGCAGATCGCCGCGAAGCGTCAGGTGTTTTGCATCACACATCTGCCGCAGGTGGCCGCGCCGGCGATGGCGCATTACGTTGTGACCAAGGTGGTGGTCAATGGCCGCACGATTTCAGAAATTAGATTGCTGGATCGGAAATCCCGCGTCACCGAACTGGCGCGGATGTTGGGCGGCCAGAGCGAGGCCGCGCGAAAACACGCCGAGGCTTTGTTGAAATAAAAAATCCTCCGCCGGGGCGGAGGATTTTGCGGAGGTGAATCGGTTCAGGCCTTTTTGGCAGCCTTGACTTTGGCCCAGCGCGCCTTCTGAGCGGCGATGATCCGGGCGCGACCGGCGGCGCTCATTTTTTTCCCGGTTTTGACTGCCGGCTTGGCGGCGACTTTAGTTTTCGCCGAAGCCGTGATTTTGGCTTTGATTTTGGCCCAGCGCGCCTTTTGGGCGGCGACAATGCGGGCGCGGCCGGCAGCGCTCATTTTTTTCTTGGTCTTCAGCACCGGAAGACTGGCGGCCGGCAGTCCCTTGCCGACGCTGGTGAGCGCCCGGTTGATGGCGTCCAGTCGGGTTTCGAGTTTGGATTTTTCTGCGAGGAGCGACTGGCGCAGGACGACGTATTGTTTTAGGGGATCATTTTTCATAGATAACTCGGTTGCAAGATATCTTAAATGTTGCCGAGTTAGCAATCCTAAGTTTGGTGTGGTTCCGGCTACTAATAATCTTTCGACTTAAAACATCGGAGCAGACTTACCAGACTAAGCGCAAGGCAGACCCATACAAACCAGTTGCCGTGCCGGTGGTAATAAGTCGGTGTGCGGTTATCCGCAAGTGGAATCTCGATTGTCAAAGTGCCGCAGGTATGTATCTCGCCTTTTTTGTCGGCGATGAATTGCCGGACCCGGCCATGGGCGTCGATCAGGCAACTCAGCCCGTTATTTGCGCAGCGGACAAGGGGTAGGTTGTTTTCCACCGCGCGAAACACGGCGGCGGCGGCGTGCTGCCATTGCTCGGCGCTTTCCCCAAACCAGCCGTCATTGGTCAGGTTCACCAGCAAATCAGTTTCATCTTCTGCCGCATCGCGTCCCAGGCTGGCAAATATATCCTCAAAACAGATAAGTGGTGAAAGGATGGCTTTGTTATGCTCGGAGATGGCGGATAGCCTGTCTGATTTGATCAGAGTTATGATATGTCCGTCGTCTGCCGGCGGACGGGATATCTCGAATTGCGCCGACTTGTCGCCCGGTGTCCAGCCGCCGCTGATGGGGGTGAACCACTTCAAAAAAGGCAGCCAGTCCGCGAGCGGAACATATTCGCCAAAAATGACCAGCCGGCGTTTGTGGTAGACTTGTTGCCAACGACCTTCGGGCGTGACCAGGAAGGCGGCGTTGAAATAATTAGTGGACTTGAGGTTAATCTGGGCGTCGTCAGCGTTTAAGATGAGCCAGATATGATTTGAGCGGACGAACTGGTTGATGGTTTTATAAGTGGCGTCGTCAACGGTCGGCACGGCGGATTCGGGCCAGAGTAATAACTCGGTCCGGTTGGTTAGAGCGGCTTGCGATTGCGCGAGCAGACGGGCAAAGCGCCGGGCATCTTCGCTCGGCGACCAGATCAGGGTTTGTGGTTCGCTCGGTTGCACCAGCGTGACGCGCAAGCTGCGTTCGGCTGCCGGCGTTTCGCTGTTCATGGTAAAAAATCCGCCGAGATAGCAAAGCATCACCGCACACAACGGCAGTGCCATTTCGGCCTGCCAGACAAACCGGCGCGCGGGATTTCTGAAGACCATTTGCGCGGCGGAAAACAACGAGAGCGAAAACCACACCACCAGAAATGACACGCCGTGGACTCCGGTGAGGGCAGCGAGCTGGATCAGCGGTGTCAGTTTGAATTGCGAAACGCCGAGATCGTTCCAGGGGAATCCCGTCAACAGCCAGTCGCGCAGAAACTCTTGCGCCACCCATGCCGCCGCGCCGGCGAGCGCCCAGATCAAGCGGCTCGACCAGTTGGAATTTTCCCATTTGAAAGGCGCGACCAGCCAGTTCCACGCCGCGAAGAAGATGGCGAGGTAGGCGCAGAGCGCAATCCAGCCGAGAATCGGGAAGCCGACCACCGGCATGTTCAGCAGCCAGTAAAGCGATGTGAGCCAGAACGCCAGTCCTGCGATGTAACCGGAACGAAAAGCGTCCAGACGTGAAGCGCCCTGTCGGGCGGCAAAAATCATCAAGGCCGGCGCAATCCAGGCGAACCCGGCCAGATTGAACTTTGGAAAGGCGACGGCCAGCAGCACTCCGGCGATCATGGCCGCCAGATAACCGCTGTCCCAAAAAAGTTCCCGGCAAAACCTTTGGGCGACGGCGATGGCCGAAAAATTGTCGCAAAAAGTCGGGCCAAGCCGGGTGCAACGCGCGGCCTCGCGCAAAACCCGCCGGCCGGCATTGACGACGACCGCCTGTCGCGCCCCGCGCCAGACGGCGAAGTCGGCGGCGGAATTGCCAGCGTAGTCAAAGCCCCGTTCGCCAAATTTACCCGTCAACACGCGGAGTTTGTTTTCGCTGCGCAGATTGGTCTGGCCGTCACTGGCGAGCACTTCATCGAAAAGGCCGACATGGTCGGCGATGGGTTGCGCCATTTTTATATCAGAAGCGGTTGCCAGAACAATTTTCCGGCCGGCTCGCTTCTCTTCGTGGAGCCAGGCGAGGAATTGTTTATGATAGGGCAGGGTGGCGGGATCAACCTGGACGCGTTCGGCGAGTTTCTGCTTCAGAAAAGCCCGGCCGTGTGCCCACCAGAATAGAATTTTAAACAGGGCGAGCGGATTTTGCCGCAACAAATGCGAGAGTGACTCCCACATCATGTCGGTGCGGATCAGCGTGCCGTCGAGATCCACGACGAGCGGGAGGTTTTGGGTGTCGGCCATGTCGGCGGTATGCTGGCTGAATGCCGTGGTCGCTGGCAAGACTTCAACGGTGAGACCACCAGGCCAAAATCAGGGGGTGAGCGCGCGTTGGATTAAGGTTTTTTCCCGCGTGGAGAAATTCAACTTCAACGCCTCCGCCCGGCCGGCTTCGGTCATCTTCTCCCAGGATTTGCGGAGTGCGTTGATCATTTTTTCGTCGTCGCTTTTGGCGGCGAGCGCGGCAAACTGAAATTCCAAAAACACCAGACACAGGGCGTCTTCCAGCACACGGCATTCGGCGTCGGCGGGGAAATTCTTTTTGAGATTCAAGTCCTGCACACGGCGGATGGTCTCGTCGTCATAGCCGACTTCGCGGAGGATCGCGCCGGATTTCTCGGCGTGGAATTTTTTCAGGTCGGCGCGCCATTTGAGATAACCGGGCCGCGTCATCGGATAATGTTCACGCGGGCTTTCCCAACGGCAGATGTGCTGGCAGCGGGCGGCCAGACGCAAGGCTTCGGAGGCGCTGGGGCAGAGCTTGAGCACCCAATCTGTCAACCGTTCGGCGTAAAGCAGTTCGCGCGGGCGGCCGTTTTCTGGATTCGGGTCGCGGGAGTTCTCCTCGTCAAAACGGCGGATGGCGGTCTGAAACTTTTCGTTCACCCGTTGATTTTTTCCGATGCACAAAAAAATGCAAGCGTTGGAAAGCAAAAACGCGCCCCGAACGAATCCGGGGCGCGCCTGAAGGAATCAGATTGATTAGTGGCATCCGCAGCCGCCGCTGCCGCAACCGCCGCCATGGCCACCATGACCGCCGGTCAATTCATCCGCGTTCGGGATGCGACCGAGTTCGATGGTCTTGCTGACGTGCTTCTGGACGAGGTGCTGCAGTTCGTGCATCTCTTCCTGTGCGTCGAGGAAGCCGGTGGCCACGGGGTTTTTCAGGAGCGCATCGCGTTCGGTCTCAAACGCGGAGATTTCCGCCGGCTCCAGCGTCTGGCCGGCATGCTGTTTTTCCTGGAGCGCCTGACCTTTGTTCATCAGGTTCTCATAGGCGCCGCGCGCGGAGGCGTCGGAGAGAAAGGTGTCGATGCGCGATTTGATGCCGCCGGTCTGGAGGTGTTCGATGATGGCTTCGCAGAGTTCGCGTGTTTTGGTTTCAACTTTGGTGGACATAAATAATTTTTGTGCCGCGCAATTAACCACATCTCGCGGCCAAAAGCAAATGCCAACCGCCACCAGTCGGCCCCCAATGGCAAACCGGCAAAGCCAATGAAATTGACACCATCTAAAAAAAAAGCTAAACCCTTCGCCCATCACTTATGCAAGCCATCCAACTTCAGTGGATTGATTATACCATTCTCATCGCTTACGTCGCCTTTGTCATCGGCATCGGCTGGACGCTGGCGCGCTACATGAAAACGTCGTCGGACTTTCTCACGTCCGCGCGTTCGATTCCCACCTGGGTCACCGGTCTGGCGTTTATTTCCGCGAACCTCGGCGCGCTCGAACTCGTCGGCATGGCTGCGAGTGGCGCGAAATACGGCATCAGCACCGCGCACTTCTATTGGGTCGGCGCGATTCCAGCGATGATTTTCCTCGCGGTGTTCATGATGCCGTTCTACTACGGCTCCAAGGCGCGCTCCGTGCCGGAATATCTGAAGATGCGCTTTGATGAACGCGTCCGCGCGCTGAACTCGGTGGCCTTCGCGGTGATGACGATTTTCGCCTCCGGCATTTCGATGAACGCGCTGGCGAAACTGCTGCATTCGCTGCTGGGCTGGGATTACAACGTCGCGCTCTGGATCAGCTCCGGCGTGGTGCTGCTCTACGTTTTGAAGGGCGGCTTGACCTCGGCGATTTATACGGAAGTGCTGCAGTTCTTCATGATCGTGCTCGGCTTCGCGCCGGTGGTTTATCTCGGCTTGAAGGATGTCGGCGGCTGGCACGCGATGAATCATTCGCTGCAAAGCGTGGCCGTCAATCCCGCCGCGCTTTACCTCAAGGACGTCGGCACCACCTACGCGCCGAACGCCTGGACGAGCGCGTGGCAGCCGGTGCTCGGCGGCGCGTCCGCCAACCCGATGGGCGTGGACTGGTTCGCGATGATCTTCGGTCTCGGCTTCGTGTTGAGCTTCGGCTACTGGTGCACGAACTTCCTCGTCGTCCAGCGCGCGATGGCGGCGAAGAACATGACCGCCGCGCGCAACACGCCGCT
>Ga0208872_1000079_pt1 | contig 96995 bp, 83 predicted proteins | sample CryBogCBH12Aug08_FD_185508 | JGI IMG/M metagenome (GOLD analysis project Ga0208872, IMG submission 185508) | Freshwater microbial communities from Crystal Bog, Wisconsin, USA - CBH12Aug08 (SPAdes) | ecosystem: Environmental > Aquatic > Freshwater > Lake | place: Crystal Bog, Wisconsin, USA...
CTGCGTAGCCATGTGCGGAAGAGATAAGCGCTGAAAGCATCTAAGTGCCAAGCTCATCCCAAGATAATGTTTCCCGGACGCAAGTCCCTAAAGACCACGGGCAGACCACCCGTTTGATAGGCTGGGAATGCAAGCGCCGCGAGGCGTTCAGTTGACCAGCACTAATCGGTCGTGCGGCTTGATTGCTTTTTTCATTAATTTGAAAAGACAATTTCAACTCGCGAATTGTAAGCCAATAGGCTCCTGTGTGTAGTTTTCAGAGAACCTCCGAGTCACTTCGGACGATCTTTATAAATAATTTTGCACGTCAAAATCGTGCACACCAATTTGGTGGCAATACCGCAGTGGTCCGACCCGTTCCCATTCCGAACACGGCCGTCAAACGCTGCATGGCCGATGGTAGTGGTTGTATAGCTTCCGCGAGAGTAGGTAGCCGCCAGTCTTTCAAAATAAAACCCGGAGAACTTCTCCGGGTTTTTTATTGCCTGAAATAAAAATTAATTATCGGGAAAAAATCTGCCGAATCACATCCTCGACCGGCACCTCTTGAATATCAATGTCGCTTACCGGTAATTCATCAAGCAGAGCCTTGCAAGCGGTGATTGCCCGATCACGCTTCACCTTTAGCTTGATGGAAGTTGAATCTTTGTCGACCACCTCGCCGTAGCGGGACAGCTTTTCCGCCGACAGCCGATCGGCATCGTTGCACTGAATCGTCACCAGCTTGAAATCAGCGAAGCGATCCAAAATCTCTTCCAGTTTGCCGTCGAAGAATATCTTGCCATGGTCAATGATGATGACGCGTTCGCACAATTCCTGAATGTCAGCCATGTAATGGCTCGTCAATAGAATCGTCGTCTTCTGTTCCGCATTGTGCCGACGGATGAAATCGCGCACGGTTTTCTGCGACGTTACATCGAGGCCTATGGTTGGTTCGTCGAGAAGCAAGACCTTTGGCTGGTGCAGTAGCGACGCGATAAGTTCCATCTTCATCCGTTCCCCGAGTGAAAGCTCGCGAACACTGATATTCAACTTTTCCTTTACCCCGAGCAACTCGGTCATCTCACCAATATTTTTTTCAAAACGGTCTTTGGGGATGCCATATATCTTTGCGTTCAACTCCAGTGATTCGCGTGCGGGCAGATCCCACCAGAGCTGGTTTTTCTGGCCGAGGACAAGCGCAAACTGGCGGCGATAATCGTCCTGTCGTTCCCACGGCGTGTATCCGAGGACTTTGGCTGTGCCGCTGCTTGGATACAGCAGTCCGGCGAGCATTTTCAGCGTGGTGGTTTTGCCGGCGCCGTTCGGGCCGAGAAACCCTACGAGTTCGCCGGGTTCAATCTTGAAGCTGACATCGTTGACCGCGATGGTTTGATCGTGCTGCCGGTGGAACAGTCCCTTGATCGCGCCGGCAAACCCCGGCTGTTTTTTGTAGGTGCGAAATGCCTTCGTGAGGCCGTTGACTTCGATGACCGGCATTGAAGTATTTCGTTTTTAATCCCGATTTTTTGCGGTGCTGGCTTTGGCTCTAAACGCAAAATCAAAAATTGAAAACCGCTTATCGCGTCAACAATTTTTCAAGATGATGGACGCGCTGGCGGACATTGGAGTCCACTTCCATGCGGTCTTTCACCAGTCGGCACGCGTGCAGCACAGTGCCATGGTCGCGGCCGCCGAAGGCTTCGCCGATGGTGCTCAAGGAGCTTTCCGTCATCTGGCGGGAAAGATACATGGCGATCTGGCGGGGAAAGGCGATGTTTTCCGGCCGACGCTTGCTGGTCATGTCCGCCAGGCGGATGTCAAAATTTTCAGCCACCTTTTTCTGGATGACCTCGATGCTGATGGTTTGCCGGCCTTCTTCATGCAGCATTTCCCGGAGCAGGTTCTCGACCACATCCAGCGAGAGTTTTTTGCCGGTCAGCGAGGCGTAGGAGGCCACGCGGATGAGCGCGCCTTCCAGCCGGCGGATGTTGGTGCGGATGCGTGTGGCAAGGAAGTTGATGATTTCTTCCGGCAACACGACATTCATGGACTGCGCCTTTTTATTAAGAATGGCAAGGCGTGTTTCCACGTCCGGGGCTTGGACATCGGCGGTCTGCCCCATTTCAAAGCGTGAAACGAGGCGTTGTTCCAGCCCTTGAATCTCGCTGGCCGGGCGATCACAAGTCAGGACGATCTGTTTGTGCGCTTCGTGCAGCGCATTGAAGGTGTGAAAAAATTCTTCCTGAATCCGCTCCTTGCCGGCGAGAAACTGAATGTCATCAATCAACAATACCTCGCTCTGCCGATATTTTTTGCGGAAAGCGATCAGTTTGTTGTTCTGGAGCGCCTCAATGTATTCGTTGGTAAATTTCTCCGAGGAAACATAGGCGATCCGCGCATTTTTGCGATTGACGACGATATGCTGGCCAATCGCTTGCAGCAGATGAGTCTTGCCCAAACCCACGCCGCCGTAAAGAAACAGCGGGTTGTAGGCTTTGCCGGGAGCTTCAGCGACCGCCTTGGACGCCGCGTGGGCAAAATTGTTATTGTTCCCCACGACAAACGATTCAAAGGTGTTCTTTGGATTGAAGTGCAGGTCGCCGTTGGTTTGGATGCGGTCAACCGCTCCCGCCTTTGGCTTGGACTGGCCTTTCGTGGACTTCGTGGGAACGATGGCCGTGGCGGAATAAGAGTCGGTCGTAGCTTTGAATTTCACTTGCAACTGGCATCCGGCGGCGGCGGCCACGGCGTCTTGGATCAGGCTGAGATAGTTGTCTTTCAACCAGACCTCGCAAAATTCATTCGGCACCATCAGGGAGATGTGGCTCCCGTCCAAAGCGTTTGCGCGCAAGGGTGCAAACCACATGTTGAAAGTGTCCTGACTCAGCTTGGCGCGTAAATGTTCCTGCGCCGAGTTCCAAATTTTTTCTGCCGAAATCTGCATGATTTTCCGCAATTACCCAAATTTTACTGTTTTATTCACTTCACCAACTGGCCTGCCTTCTTCATCCAGCGGGCTACCAGTCAACCGCGTTGCAAATTGTTATTCAAGCGAAAACATGAAGCGTTTATGCCGGGCAAAACCATCGCCCACCCAATTTAATTCGTAAGCTGCTTGTTTAAAGGCAATTGCGGTATTGTTTGCATTCGATTGCCGCATCAAATAACCCGGACACTTCAGTCACCCAGCCTGCTTCGCATTGACAGGGAAGTTTTTAGGGTATTGCGTTGAAACATTCGAGTACAACATATTAACTTTTATTCACAAGTTGTTCACAAAGTAAAAACCTCAATAAAATCACAGTGATATTCTCCTTCGGCAAGCGCGTTGGCTGGCTTGGCGTTTGCGCTGGGTTGGATCCGGAATGCTCGCCGAATGCACCAATGAATCTTGTCTTTGCTCATGTCGCTTATAAGGCGACGGCAAAACAAATAGATAAACTAATACTTTGTCTGTCCTGTTGACAGAAATAAGAAAGCATGATTTAATAGTGTCAGTTGCAGGCGGAGAAAGCCGGTAACTTGATCTTTGAATTTACAATTTCGGCTCCGGTCCGAGTGCAGACCGGAACACGAGTCCTCCGTAATCTTACGTTGTGCTCATTCTGAATTCCCCGGACCTTTCGGCCATCCTCTGGCTGACTGGTCCGGTTTTTTCTTTTCCGGGTTCGTTGTCGGCATGGTGATTTTCCGCCGTGACACTATTTTTATCCGCTGTTACCGTTTCCTTTCCTTTTTGCGATGGAATACAAAGACACATTGAATCTGCCGCGCACGGACTTCGCGATGAAGGCCGACCTCGTCACGCGCGAGCCGGAGCGTTTGAAAAAATGGCAGGCCGCCAATCTTTACGCCAAAATCCAAGCCGCACGCACGGGCGCGGAAAAATTTGTCCTGCACGACGGCCCGCCGTTCGCCAATGGTGATGTTCACATCGGCACTGCGCTGAACAAGATTCTCAAGGACATCGTCATCAAGTATCAGACCCTGCGCGGCAAAAGTGCGCCCTACATCCCCGGTTGGGATTGTCACGGTCTGCCGATTGAGTTCAAGGTGTCACAAGAGATGCGCAAGGCTGGCAACACGGACGCCGACGCCGCGACCATCCGCAAGGCCTGCGAAACCTACGCCCGCAAATACATCGATCTCCAGCGCGAGCAATTCAAACGTCTCGGCGTGCTCGGCGATTGGGAAAATCCGTATCTCACGCTGAACAAGGAATACGAGGCGGACGAACTGCGCCTGTTCGCGGACATCGTCGCCAAAGGCTTTGTTTATCGCGGCAAAAAGCCCGTGTATTGGAGCATTCCCTGTCGCACCGCGCTCGCGGAAGCGGAAGTCGAATACGCCGACCACGTCAGCCAGAGCGTGTTCGTGAAATTCCCCGTCGTCGGCCAGCCGAAGACGTTCATCGTCATCTGGACCACGACACCGTGGACGTTGCCCGCGAACCTCGCGGTCGCTTACAATAAAGATTTCCAATACGTCAAAGCCACCGTTGGCGAAGAAAACTTCATCGTGTTCTGTGGTTTGCTGCCAGCCGTCGCCGCGAAATGCGGCTGGGCGAATTACAACGAGACGCCGTTTCCGAAGGAGCAGCTCGCGACGATTCAATATCAGCATCCGTTCTGTCATCGCACCGGCAAGGCGTTCGCCGCCGACTTTGTCACCGCCGACACCGGCACTGGTTTTGTCCACATCGCGCCCGGCCACGGCCAGGACGACTACAATCTCGGCCGCGCGAATGGTCTGCCGATTTACTCGCCGGTCAACGACGACGGCGCGCTGGCGCATACCAACGATTTGCCGGCGGAACAGCAGATGCCCGCCGAACTGCTCGGCAAATCCATTCTGGAAAAGCACGGCAAGAGCGACGCCAATGAAGCCGTGCTGCACGAACTCCGCGTCCGCCACGCGCTGTTGCATCAGGAGAATTATCACCACAGCTATCCGCATTGCTGGCGCAGCAAAACGCCCGTCATTTTCCGCGCGATGGACCAGTGGTTCATCAAGATTGACCACGCTCAATTCCGCGAGCAGGCCGTCGCCGAGATTGACCGCGTGAACTGGATTCCCGACTGGGGCGTGAATCGCATCAAGGGCGCGGTGCAATCGCGGCCTGACTGGTGCATCAGCCGCCAGCGTTCGTGGGGCGTGCCGCTGCCGGCGTTTTACGACGCGAATGGCGGAGCTATTCTAGACAAGGCGGTCATTGATAGCGTCGCCAACCTTATCGAAAAAAACGGCTCGAACATCTGGTTCGAAAAATCTGCCGCCGAACTCTGGGCGCTGGTGAAGCCCGCGAATTGGACCGGCGCGGAAGCCGTCGCCAAATCCAGCGACACGCTCGACGTGTGGATTGATTCCGGTTCGTCCTCGCGTGCCGTCATTGCCCGCCGTCCGGAAATTCGCGGCAAAGACAAGGCCTTTCAAGCCGACGTTTATCTCGAAGGCTCCGACCAGCATCGCGGCTGGTTTCAATCTTCGCTGCTGCTCTCGCTCGCGGGCAACGGCGAGGCGCCGTTCAAGACCGTTTTGACGCACGGCTTCATGGTGGATGCCGACCGTGAAAAAATTTCCAAGAGCAAGCAGGGCGGATACGAGAAGCCGCAGACCGCCGAAGCCTACGTCAAAAAATACGGCGCGGACGTCGTGCGGCTGTGGGTCGCGTCGCAGGATTTTCGCAACGACATCGTCGTGAGCGAGGAACGCATCAACAAAGTCGGTGAGACCTATCGCGGCATCCGCAACGCGCTGCGCTACCAGCTCTCGAACCTTTACGACTTCAATCCCGCGCAGCACACGGTGGCCGATGACCAACTCACCGGCCTCGACCGCTGGATTCTCGGCGAATTCTCGAAGATGGAAGCCGATGTCCTCGCGGCTTACGACAAGAGCGAATTCCACGTCGTCTATCAAAAGCTCAGCCAGTTCGTGGCCGTGGAGCTGTCGTCCATCTACCACGACGTCATCAAAGACCGGCTTTACACCGATCCCGCGAATTCGCTGCGCCGCCGCTCCACGCAAACCGCGCTGCATCGGCTGGTAACCGGCCTGTGCCAGATGCTCGCGCCCATCCTCGCCTACACAGCGGACGAAGCGTGGGAATTTATTCCCGGCAAACCGACCGGCTCGGTGCATGAAAGTGAATTAAAACCGAGTAAATTCAGTTTATCAAACGATGAAATACGAGATTGGCGGTTCTTGCTCGATGCTCGGCAAATCTGGCTGCCATATCTCGAAGAGGCACGCCGTGAAAAGATAATCGGCAAAGCTCTCGACGCAAAAATTCAGCCGACGGCAGAACGTTTTCCTGAACTGGTTAAAAGTGATGAAATACGAAACACATTCAAAGAATTGCTGAATGTCTCGCAAATCAACTTTTTAACATTCAAGACTAACCCCATTGCCTCGGTCGAAGATCTTGGCAAACGGGTTGTTCGTGCCGACGGCCAGAAATGCGAGCGTTGCTGGCATTGGGAAACAGACATAGGCCAGAACGTCGAGCATCCGACCCTTTGCGGCCGCTGCGTTGAGGCGGTGAAACAATTCAAAACATGAATGAGCAATGTTTGAAAAATGTTCATGCCAGCATTGTGGGGGACACATTGAATTTGATGCGAGTCATGTTGGACAGGTGATTACCTGTCCGCATTGTGCTTTGGATATGACGTTGGTTGTGCCGGCACCACTTAAAAGAAATTTCTTCAAAAAAGCAAAGTCTACGCTAAAACAAAACTGGGTGAAGATTACGGTTGGGTTTTTGTTAATCTTTGCTGGATGTTTTTCTTATTGGAATTCGGCGTCCTGGGAAACATCAAGCACAGTCAGAAAGGGAGACGTGCAAATTGACCTTAACACCAAGTCGGATTTTCATTTTTGGCCATTTAATCGTTCCAGAACAGCCTCATACAAAGATGGTTTTTTTATCATCAGGTTGACCAATTTGAGCGATAAAAAAATTATTAATTTTAGCCCGTGGTTAGAAAACTTTTCTTTGCTAAGCGGGGTAGCAACCCTTACAGATAACAATGGCAATTCATATAAACGAGTGCACAGGGATTTGCGGGAATACGGGCAAAACGATGAAGAAGAGTCAATTTATCCCAAAAAGACTGCGGTATATTTTTTAAGTTTTGAACCACCCACCCCCAATTGCAAATGGCTTCATTTAGAATTACCAGCCAGAAATTTTGGAGGTTTTGGGAAAATTCGATTTGAAATTCAAAACGATGACATCCACTAGCGCGTTTTTTCCTTGAGCTTCCAGTAACGAACTTTGGCGGAATGGGCATTGTTAAGTTTGAAATTCTAGGTAGCAAAATCAAAGACTGGTGGCAATTTTGCCTTTGCACCCGCGCGGAAAATTCTGACAGGGTGCAAACTTATTGCCGAAATTTCCCTCGTTGCTCCCATTTATAGACAGCTTTGCTGCTTTGCCGGAAAATCTGTTCCTCCACCCGCCGTCCGCGGCTGTGAAAATATTCGGTCACAATGCCTTGAACGGTGGCCAGCGGCGCATAGAGTTCGCTCACCGGCCAGTTGCTCGCGTAGATCAATCGTTCCGGGCTGAACATCTGGCACAGGGCATCCAGCACCGGGCGGTAAAATTCCGGGTCGCGCGGGGCTGCGCCGTTGTTGCGTTTCGTGCCTTCCACCAATCCCGACAGTTTGAAGAAAATATTCGGGTGCCGCGTCAGGGCCTGCATTTGCTTCAGCCAATCCGGCGAAGGCGCCTGGCCATCCACGTTCAAACCGGCGAGATGGTCGATGATGATCCGCAAGCCGGGCGTTGCCTGCGTCAACCGGTCTGCATACGCCAGGATTTCCGTGCCGCCCACCAGATCCAGCGACAGATCGTGGTCGGCGAGCAATTTCAAATCGCTGACAAAAGCCGGGTTGTCGAGCGTGCCGGCCAGTTTCCGGTTGCGTAACCGGATGCCGCGAAAAAGCGGGTTGGCGGCGAATCGTTTCAGGTGTCCGGCAAATTCTTCGGTGCCGATGGGCAGGTTGCCCACGAGGCCGACAATAAAGGGTTCTTGCGCCGCAAGGTCGAGCACCCATTGATTGTCCTCCACCCACGGGCTGGCTTCCATCACCACGGTGCCGGTGGCGGGCAGGGCGGTTGGCTGGGCCAGATAATCTTTGGGCAGGGCTTGCCGGTAAAGTTGTTTTTGGTTGCGCGGTGGCCACGGCACGCCTTGGGGTCGGGTCGGGTCGTAAAAATGGGTGTGGGCGTCGATGAGGATGAGTTTATCGGGGTCCGTGGACGGTTGATTGGTGGCGGCGCGGAGGGGTGAAGTCCCGTTGACGAGAACCGCGCCGGCGACCGCCTGCGTTGCGGTGGCCAGAAACCGGCGACGATTATATCGGGTGCTCACGGCCTCCTTTGCTTATGCCGGCTGCTGTTGCGTGAGGCAGTGCAGCGAGCCGAAGCCCCAGACCAAATCCACGGCGTGGATGCCGACCACGGGCCGGTCGCGGAAGAGTTCGCTCAAAATGCCGAGCGCCACGCGGTCCTTCGGGTCGTTGAAGGTGGGGACGATGACGGCGGCGTTGCAGATGTAAAAGTTCGCGTAGCTCGCCGGCAACCGCACGCCGTCAAAATACAGCGGCGATGGCATTGGTAGTTCGACGACTTTCGGCCTGCTGCCGTCTTCCAGCCGTAAATCGGCGATGCGGTCCCAATTTTCCGCGAGCGGCTTGTAGTTTTCGTCCTTGGAATTTTTCTCGCGGACAAGCACGAGCGTTTTGGCATTCACGAACCGGCAGATGTCGTCAATGTGGCCGTGCGTGTCGTCGCCAACCGGGCCTTTGGCGAGCCAAAAAATATTTTGCACGCCGAGATAATTTTTCAGCGTGGTCTCGATTTCTTTTTTACCGAGGCCGGGATTGCGGACCTGAATTTTGGGATGCAGATAACACTCCTCGGTGGTGAGCAGCGTGCCGCGTCCGTTCACCTCGATGCCGCCACCCTCAATTACGAAGTTTTTAGTTTTTAGTTTTGAATTTTTAGTTGCTGCCGGCATCGGACATTTCGCGTGGAAAAGTTTTTTGCCGAGCAGTTTCGCGGCGGTTTCGGGAATTTTGGTGTCCTTGTGCCAGTTGTTGTATTTAGCCCAGCCGTTGAAATGGAAGTGGACGATGGCCGTTTCGTTTTGGTAGGGCGCGTCACTCCGTGCGCGCCGCTCGGCGGGCAGAGGACTGCCCGCCCTACCTTTTTTGACAAAGATTGGTCCGGTGTCGCGCGTCCAGCTGCGATTCGTCGGATGCGTGACGAAACGGATTTTCCGCAAGTCCACGCCGACATGCTTGAAAATATGCCGCGCATGCACCTCGTCTTTTTTGTGGCGCACGATGAGGTTGATTTTTTCACCGGCGGATATGTGTCGCACCATCTCACCATAGACCCAGGGGATGATCTCGAATTTGCCGGGCCAGTCGCCGGCGTTGTGCGGCCAGGCGAGCCAAGTGGCGGCGTGCGGCTCCCATTCGGCGGGCATGGCGTGGCCGAGTTCGGCGGGCCGGATGGCGGCGGCAGATTTCACGTTCGCCAGAAGGATAGCGGCTGCGAATTTTTTGGAAATGCCGAATCGCGCGGGCTCCGGGCCGGCCACCCCAAATCAGGTTCTCTGAAAAAATAATGCAGAAAATTAAAAATTTTAGTGGACGAAATTAAAATTTGGGAGACATTAACAGTAGAAAGCTCTGATTGGTCAAACGACCTCGTTTGTTATGAAAACGAAATTACATCAGAACGGGACACTTGGGGCGGTTTCCATTAAAACCGTGTTCATCTGGCTTTTGGCTCTTCCTTTGGCGGTTTTGTCGGTTTCTGGAAATTCACCCGTGCATCTGCCCGCCGGGGTTTCCGGCGTGGAGATTCAACGGGCGCTGGACAGCTTGCCGGCCACCGGCGGGGAAGTGGTCTTGCCGGCGGGAGTTTTCAACATCGACCAGCCGATCGTGTTGCGGCGGGACAATCAAACGCTGCGCGGTGACGGGCCGGGGACGATCTTGCGGCTGGCGGACAACGCCAACTGCCCCGTGGTCATCATGGGGGAACCGGTCAACAATCCCTCGCGAATCATCCGGCACCTGAAGGTGGCCGGATTTTTTATTGATGGAAACCGCAGCCATCAGCAACGCGAACTCTGGCGCGAAACCGGCGAAGGCTCGGAAATCCGCAACAACGGCATCACGGTGCAGGCCGTGAGCGATTCGGTTGTGGAAAATGTGACCTGCGCTCGCAACCGTTCCGGCGGATTGGTGACCACCCTCGGGGTGCGGCGGTTGCTGGTGCGAAATTTTGAATCATTCGACAACGAGTTTGACGGCCTCGCCTGCTACCTGACCGAGGACAGCGTTTTTACCGGGCTAAAACTTCATCACAACCCCGGGGCCGGCATCTCGCTGGATCTGGCCTTCAACTCCAATGTCATCAGCAACGCCACGCTGACGGCGAACGACCTCGGCATCTTCATGCGGGCAAGCCATGAAAATAAGTTTTTCGGCATCGCCATCCGCGACAGCCGCAGCCACGGCGTGTTCATGGCGCACGTCGAGGATTTCACGACCGGCATCGCCCGGCCCGCGCCCAACACCGAGTGCACACAAAACGCCTTCACCAACCTTATCGCCGTTCGCTGCGGCGGCGCGGCGTTCCGCGTGAACGATTCGACCTGCACCAACAATGTCATCATCCGCCCGCGGTTTGCGCAGAATCATTCCGGCGGACTTTCCCTGGCCCTGCCGAATCTGGTCACGCTGCGGTGACTTGTCTCAGTGGGCCTTGCCGGAAAGCGCTTCAAGCCGAGAATAAATCCTTGTAACCGGAAATTTTTTTCGACACAGTTCGGCGCAAACTTTTTTAGTCATGCTCACATTCAAAAATAAAATCCTGTTCGTCGGCTACGGCGCGGTGGCGCAATGCGCGCTGCCGATTCTCGTCAAACACATCAACGTCCCCGCGAAGAACGTCACTGTGATGGATTTCGAGGACCGCAAGGCGGCACTCGCACCGTGGATCAAGCGCGGCGTGAAGTTCGCCCGCTCCCGCGTGACGCGCGAAAACATGGGCACTTTGCTCGGCAAGCATCTGTCCGCCGGTGATGTGCTGATTGACCTCGCGTGGAACATTGACTGCGCCGAAATTCTCCAGTGGTGCCACGACCACGGCGTGCTTTACATCAACACGTCGGTCGAGCTGTGGGATCCGTATGAAAATTCCAAGGGCGCGCCGCCGCAGAAATCCACGCTCTACTGGCGCCACATGAATCTCCGCAAGATGATCGTCAAGTGGAAGGAAGCCGGCCCGACGGCCGTTCTTGAACACGGCGCGAATCCCGGCTTGATCTCGCATTTCACCAAGCAGGGCTTGATCGACATCGGTCGCCGTTCCATCAAGGACAAGAAAATCACCGGTCGCGCGGCGGAAACCGTGCAGCAGTTGATAGCTGATCAGAAATTCAACGTGCTCGCGCAGACGCTCGGCGTAAAGGTCATTCATTGCAGCGAACGCGACACGCAGATCACCAACGTGCCGAAGCAGGTGGACGAATTCACCAACACCTGGAGCGTCGAAGGTTTCCGCGAGGAAGGCACGACGACCGCCGAAATGGGATGGGGCACGCACGAAAAGGAATTGCCGCCGCTCGCCTACGAACACAAGGAAGGTCCGCGCAACCAAATCTGCCTCGCGCAGATGGGCATGAACACCTGGGTGCGCTCGTGGGTGCCGAATTATACGATTCACGGCATGGTCGTGCGCCACGGCGAAGCGTTCACGATTTCCGACAAGCTAACCGTTTGGAAAAACGGCAAGGCCGTTTATCGCCCGACGGTTCACTACGCGTATTGTCCGGCGGACGTAGCCATCGCGTCGCTCAACGAATTGCGCGGCTACGACTATAAGTTGCAGCCGAAGGCGCGCATCTTGAACGACGAAATCACCAGCGGCTCGGACATCCTCGGCGCGTTGTTGATGGGCCACGGCTATAATTCGTGGTGGATTGGCAGCGACTTGAGCATTGAGGAATCTCGCCGGCTCGTGCCGCATCAAAATGCGACGACGATGCAGGTGGCGATTTCCGTTGTCGGTGCCGTGATGTGGATAATTGAAAATCCGCAGCAGGGCGTGGTGGTGCCGGACGAACTGCCGCACGAATACATTTTGAAGATTGCCAAGCCGTATCTCGGCAAGTGGATTTCCCAGCCGAAGGATTGGACGCCGTTGAAGCATTACACCAATGTTTTCAAGGGTTACAACAAGCCAAACCTCGACCCGAAGGATCCGTGGCAGTTCAAAAACTTCCTCGTCACCAACGCCGCCTGAAAATGATCTCGCCCACCGCCCTGAAAAAATTGGCCGCCAAGCATGGCACGCCGCTGTTCGTCGTGGATCACGCCGAATTGCGCGCGAACTACGCGATGTTCAAAAAGTATCTGCCGCGCGTGCAGGCTTACTACGCGGTGAAGGCCAATTCCGATCCGGCCATCGTGCGGACGTTTTACAAGGCGGGCGCGAGCTTCGATGTCGCCTCGATGCCGGAGTTCGAGAACGTCCACGAAAACATCAAGCACCTGCCGGCGAAGGCGCGGCAGGACTGGATCTGGGACAAGATCATTTACGCCAATCCCATCAAGCCGATTGAGACGTTGCGCGAGTTGAACCAATACAAGCCGCTCGTCACGTTCGACAACTTTGAGGAAATCCGGAAGATCAAAAAATACGCGCCGCAGGCCGGCCTTGTGCTGCGGCTGAAAGTGCCAAACACCGGCGCGATGGTGGAGTTGTCCTCCAAGTTTGGCGCGGCGCCGGGCGAGGCCGTGGACATGATTCTGGAAGGCGACCGACTGGGGTTGACCGTGGAAGGCATCAGCTTTCACGTCGGCAGCCAGACGACGAATTTCGAGAACTACGTTCAGGCCATCAATCTTTCGGCGAATATTTTTAAGGAAGCCAAAGAGCGCGGCTACACCAAGATGAACCTGCTGGACATCGGCGGTGGTTTTCCCGCGCCGTATGACGCGAGCGTGAAACCATTCCGCGAATTGGCCAAGGTCATCAACCGCGAACTCGACCGCCTGTTTCCCAAATCATCCGGCGTGCAGATTCTCGCCGAGCCGGGCCGCTTCTTTTGTGCAACGGCGGCGACGGCGGTTTCCAAGATCGTCGGCAAGGCGGTGCGCGACGGCAAGACCTGCTACTATATCAACGACGGCGTGTATCACACCTTCTCCGGCGTGATTTTTGACCATTGCAAATACCCGCTTAAATCGTTCAAGAAAGGCCCGACGGAAATTTGCGCGGTCTTCGGACCGACCTGCGACGCCTTGGACGTGGTTTCAATGGCCGACAACCTGCCGACGAATCTGGAACTCGATGATTTGCTCTACAGCGAACAGATCGGTGCCTACAGCCACGCGTCCTCGACGTATTTCAACGGCTTCCCGCCGGCGACCGTGGTGCATGTGAATCAGTAAGTCGCCACGCGTATTTATTTGACGCGTGTTTCCGCGCTTTTGCCGTGGGCGTCGAGGCCTTCCAGCTCGGCAAATTTCCTCACGCCCTTCAACGCTTTCTTGAGCGATACTTTGTTGTATTCCACCACACTGGTGCGGCGCTGGAATTGATCCACGGTCAAGCCGGCAAAGCTTGCACCCGCACCGTCGGTTGGCAGGACATGGCTCGGACCGGCGATATAATCGCCCAGCACCGTCGGCGACCAGTTGCCGAGAAAAATCGCGCCCGCCGTCACGATACCGCCGCTGACCTTGCGCGCGTCGCGCGTGATGACTTCGCAATGTTCCGGCGCAATCTGGTTGGCCAACTCCACGCAGTCAACCAGGCTCGGCACTTGAATGAGCCAGACGTTGCGATCCAGCACGCGCTGGATGAGTGCCCGTCGCGAAAGCTTGGGCAATTGCTTGAAAATTTCCTTCTCAACGGCTTTGAGAATTTTTGCCGAGGTTGTCACTAGCCAGACGCGTTCGTGACCGGAGCCGTGTTCCGCCTGAGCCAGCATATCGGATGCGGCGAACTTGGGATTCGCCGTGTCGTCGGCGATGACGAGCAAATCGCTCGGCCCGGCCAGCAAATCAATCGCCACGCGTCCGACCAGCAGCCGCTTGGCCATGCTGACGTAGGCGTTGCCGGGGCCAAAAATCTTCTGCACGCGGCGGATGGTCTTGGTGCCGTAGGCGAGCGCCGCAATCGCCTGGGCGCCGCCGACGCGGTGAATCTCCGTCGCGCCCGCTGCCCGGGCGGCGAAAAGAATCGCGGGATTAATGGCGCCATCTTTGCCACACGGCGTGGTGACGACGATTTCCTTGCAGCCTGCTACCTTTGCGAGCGTGATGGTCATCAGCGCCGTGGAGACGAGTGGTGCTGTGCCGCCGGGGATGTAAACGCCGACGCGGGTGAACGGATCAAACTTTTCGCCGACGCTGGCACCGTGCGAATTTTTCGCCGACCAGCCTTTGCGCAACGATTTTCGGGCGAAACCGGCGATGTTTTTTTCCGCTTCCGCCACGGCGGCGCGCAACGATTCATCGGCGGCGAGCGAGGCGTTGAAGAGTTCCGCCGGCGTCACGGCGAGCTGCCCGGCGGTCAGCTTTGCGCCGTCAAATTTTTCCGTGAATTCCAGCACCGCGTCGTCGCCGCGCACAAAAACATCGTGCAGGATCGCCTTGGTGCGTGCTTCAATCTCGGCGTCGAAAAGGCTGGCGTCTGCGGTAAGTTCGCGGAGGCGGGCGGTGAAATTCTTGTCGGTGTGGCGGACAATCTTCATGGTCGTAGGTTAGGAGGTTTTTACTGCCAAGTCAAAATCCTCCACGGCCGTGAAAAACTTTTCATCGAGGCGTATCTGTGTTTATCTGTGTCCATCTGTGGCTACTAAAAATCCCATCATTGTGGCGCTCGACGTTCCGTCGGCGGAACAGGCGCTGAAACTCGCGGAACTTGTCGCGCCCGCCGTCGGCGCATTCAAGATCGGCAAGGAGTTGTTCGTCTCGGCCGGGCCGGACATCGTGAAGCGCGTGCGCGCAACGGGCGCAAGCGTGTTCTTAGATCTGAAATTTCACGACATCCCGAACACTGTCGCCAAGGCCGTCGCCGCCGCCACGCGGCTCGACGTGCAGATGACAACCATCCACACCAGCGGCGGTGGTGAGATGATGCGCGCGGCGGAAAAATCCGCGCAGGACACGGCGAGGGCGCTCGGCCAACCGGCCCCGTTGGTGCTCGGCGTCACGGTGCTGACGAGTTCCAACAACGAAACACTTGCGGAAATCGGTTGTGGGGCGGACACGGAAAAACAAGTCATCCGGCTTGCGCAACTGGCGGTCGCTGCGGGCTTGCGCGGCCTGGTTTGTTCGCCGCTGGAAATCACGGCGTTGCGGAAAGTTTTGCCGGCGCACATCCAGCTGGTCACACCGGGCATCCGCACCGGCGCAGAAAAGGCGGATGACCAGAAGCGCACGCTCTCACCACGCGAGGCGATTCAGGCCGGCGCCAGCTGGCTGGTGATCGGCCGGCCGATCTACGCGGCGGAAAATCCGCGCGCTGCGGCGGAAAAGATTTTGGCATCGCTGGCTTGAGCCGTATATTGCCATTGAATCAAAATGAAGCTACCCGACCCATCCGATACCGCCGACAAGCTGGATGCGATGGTGCTGAATGAGATGCAATTGCTGCTGGCGGAAAAACGCACGGCGCTGGCCACGTTGCGCACGGGCATCGCCATCTTTGCCTTCCCGTTGTCCATCCTGAGCGTGCTTATCGCCACCTCCAAATCTTACAATTTGAGCGAGGTCACGCACTGGCTGGTGCCGATGATCAGTATCAATCTCGGACTCATCGGGCTGGCGGTGTATCTCATCGTTCGGGGACTGCGCAAACTGTGGCACTACGACCGCTTGATCGGTGAATTCAAGCGGCAGCACCGCCGGCTGGCCCAATTGCTGGCGTGAATCACTTCGCTACGGTCAGCTTGTAGAGCGCCACGCCATGCGCGGGAATGGTCAGCGGCAAAACACCGCCGGCCGTGTCCACGTCGGCCAAATCCTTTTGCCGCCACAGGTCGCGGACGTGCTGCTTTCCGACGAGGCCGAATTGTGCGAGTGCCTTCAGATTCCACTTCACCGTTGTCGATCCCAGATTGAAGATGCCAAATGCGCGGCCATCGTCGGCCAGCTCCTTCTCGTAAACGCGCACGTCGCCGTCTTTCAAAACGCACGTTGCCTGTTTGCCGAGGGCGTCCTGATCCAGCGCCAGCACTTCGTCGTTGCTCAAAAGGTTGAGGGTGAAGGCATCGAACTTCTCCATGTCGCAGCCAATGAGCAACGGCGCGGAAAGCAGGCACCAGAGGCTGATGTGCGTGTATTGTTCGTCCGGCGTCAGGCGTGACGGATGCATGTGTCCCCAGCCGACTTCGCCGACAACGAGCATGTCGGGGTCGTTCCAATTTCCCGGCTTCGCGTAAGGCGCGGCTTTGTCCTGATCAAAGCCGATGCTGGTGACGCTGCCCTGCCATTTCTTGTCGGTCTTTTCCCAGAGGTCGATGATGTCGCCGGTGGTGCGCCAGCAATTGCCGTTGACCGAGCCGCCCCATTTCCATACGTCCGCCATGCCGTATTGGCAAAGGCTGAAGATGATGTCACGTTTTTGTTCGCGCAGGAACTGCCCCATGAGCTTGTAGGGACGGATGGCCTCCTCGCCTTTTTTCTCGGGCGAACCGCTTGAGCGAACGGTCATCACGTTGGTCACCGGTTCGGATACGACGGCACCGTAGCTGCACCAGTCATACTTCAAATAATCAAAACCCCACTTGGCGTAAGTCTCGGCATCCTGTTGTTCATGCTGCCAGCTCCCCGCACAACCGCCGCAGGTCCATGGGCCGGGCGAGGAATACAAGCCCGCCTTCAATCCGAGTTTGTGGATGTAGTCCGCCATGCCCTTTATGTCGGGGAAACGTGAGTTCGGCACGATGAACCCGTTTTTGTCACGGAACGGCCCCTGTAATGTCGGGTCTTTCGAACTGCGATGGTTCTGCCAGTAATCGTCCACGTTGATATAAGTCCAGCCATGGTTGACGAGGCCGCTCTTGACCATCGCGTCCGCCGCGCGCTTAACCCGGTCTTCTGAAACTGCGCCGGCAAAACAATTCCAGCTGTTCCAGCCCATCGGCGGCGTCAGCGCGATCTGGTCGCCGACCACGATGCGAAATTGCTTCTCCGCCACGCCGAGCGAATTTTTCGCGACCAGCGTGATGACGATTTCCCCCGTCTTTTTCAACCGGCCGGTGATGCGGCCGGTCTGGGAATTCACCTTCAAGCCCCACGGCAGGTTTTTTGCGGAAAATTTCATCGGCCGGTCGCCCGTCGCCGGAATCGTGTAGAGGAACGGCGAGCCGGGCCGCACGCCGAAAACTTCCGGGCCGTTGATGCGGGGCGTGGCGGGCGCGGCGGGGGTGAGAATGTATGGCGGTGTCGCCACGGCGTTGGTGTCATCGGCCCGCAGCGGGCACACGATGGCAAGCACAAGGGTGGGTAAGAGAACGTGGAGTTTCATGCGCAGATATTTGAACGCGGAATTTATTGTGTCAAGCTCGCCAGCGGAAAAGGCGTTCGCTAAGCTTGGCGCATGACGACGCTGCTCATCGCCACGCGCAACGCCCACAAGGTCGGCGAAATTCAGGCCATCCTCGGTGCCCGTTTCTGCTGCCTGACGCTCAAGGAATTTCCGGAGGCACCGGCGGTCGTTGAGGACGCGGACACGTTTGCCGGCAATGCGACGAAGAAAGCCGTCAAGCTCGCCCGCTGGATTTTTGAGAACTCAAAATTAAAAACTAAAAACTCAAAGCTGGATTTTATTCTTGCCGATGATTCCGGTCTGGAAGTGGATGTTTTGAACGGAGCGCCCGGAGTGCATTCCGCGCGCTTCGCGGCGCTGGACAAGATGGAAAACTCTCGTGATGCCGACAACAACGCCAAGTTGTTGCGCCTGCTGAAAGACGTGCCGCTGGAAAGGCGCGCCGGCCGGTTCCGCTGTGTCATCGCGCTGGTGCCGGTTCCGGTCAGCAAAGTGGAAAGCGCCTCGCCGGTCTGTTTCGCGGACGAATTTACGCCGCAGATTTTCGATGGCGCGTGCGAGGGGCGGATTCAATTTGCCGCCAGCGGCCACGGCGGTTTTGGCTACGACCCGCTATTCGTGCCGGACGGATTTTCCCAATCGTTTGCCGAACTGGGCGAGGACGTGAAAAATCAGTTGAGCCATCGCGCCCAGGCGCTGGCGAAGCTGAAAGCCTATTTCAGCAAGCTGCCGAGATGAAGCTTCTTCCGCAGTTTGCCGTTGTCAGCGCACATGCGGAGTTTTCCGTGCGGTGCAGGCACGGCGAAAAATTCGCCACCGGCATTTTCCACCAGCAGGCTCCCGGCGGCCACATCCCATAAATTGATCGTGCGCTCGATGTAGGCGTCCAATCGCCCGCTGGCGACATAGACAAGTTCCAGCGCAGCCGAGCCCATGATGCGGATTTTTTTTGCGCGGCGGGAAATCCGGATCATGTGCGGCAGGCTTTTCTCCAGATTGTCCTGGCTTTTGGAAAAGCCCATGGCGATCACGCACTGCTCGATCTTGGAGCGGTTGCTGACCCGGACAATTTTGCCGTTCAGCCGGGTTGGCTGGCCTTTGGTCGTCGTCCAGATCTCATCGGTGAACGGGTCGTAAATCACGCCCACGACGGATTGGGCGCGGTGTTGCAGGGCGATGGAAACGGCGGCGTGCGGCATCCCGAAAAAGTAGTTTACAGTGCCGTCGATCGGATCAATGACCCAGCGATATTCCGCACCGGTGTCGCCGGTGCTGCCTTCCTCGCCCAGCACGGGAACCTGCGGGAATGCGCCGGCGAGAATCTTTTCGATGAGCGCCTGGCATTGCACATCCAGCTCCAGCTTGATGTCGTGCGCCTCGGCGGAATTCACGCGCTTCGGTTTGTGCCAGTTGGCGCGCATGACTTTGCCGGCGGCGCGCGCCGCCTTGATGGCGATGGCCAGCGCGGATTTGAGCGGAACAGAATTTTTTGTCATCCGGCCCGATGATGCCGCAGTGACGGCAGAAATCCAACATCGAAACGGGTCAGGCCTTGCCGGCCAGCGCTTCGTTGGTGCTGCCCCGGCGATAGCCCTGCAAATCCAGCGTGACGTGTGCGTAGCCGACTTTTTTCAATTCGTCCGCCACCAGCGCCAGCTTGCCGTTCGCCAGCAGTGCGGGGATTTCCGCCGGCGCCAGTTCGATGCGCGCGAGATTTTGCTTCTGCATTTCATGGTGCCGCACGCGCACGTCATGGAAGCCGAGATCGCGCAAAACATATTCCGCCTGCTCGATCATCCGCAGTTTTTCCGGCGTCACCGTTTCGCCGTAAGGCACGCGTGAACTCAAGCACGCCATCTGCGGTTTGTCTGCCGTCGGCAGACCGAGTTGCGCGGACAGCTCGCGGATTTCCGCCTTGGTCAGACCGGCCTCCTTAAGCGGCGCACGCACTTGAAATTCCGCCGCCGCCTGCGCGCCTGGCCGGAAATCACCGACATCGCTGGCGTTTTCGCCATAGGCGATGACGGCAAAATTTTCCAACTTCGCCAGTGGCGTCAATTCCTCGAACAGTTCGTGTTTGCAGAAATAACAGCGGTTGGCCGGGTTGGCGGTATAATTCTGATTGGCAAATTCCTGGGTTTTGATGACGCGGACGGGAAAGCTGAACCTTTGTCCGAGTTCGAGCGCTTCCTGCAATTCGCGGCGCGGCAGGCTCGGAGAATCGGCAATCGCCGCCAGCGCGCGGCTGCCCAAAACCTCGTGTGCCACGCGGGCAAGGAACACCGAGTCCACGCCGCCGGAATAGGCCACGACACACGAGCCGTAACTTTTCAGCAACGTCCGTAATTTCTCCAGCTTGATGTTTGCTTCGCTCATCATTTCAAATTCTTCGCGCCTTGGATCGCAGCGGCGAAAACCTGTTTCAACGGCACCTTGGCTTTTACCGCGATCTTTCTGGCCGATTCAAATTCCGGCGCGGCCTGAACCACCTTACCACCAAACCGTCCGATTTTCACCGTCACTTCGCCAAAAGGTGTTTTTACGGTGGTGAATTCCCGCCGCAGTTTTCGGCGTTCGGCGACGGTCTTGCGCACGCCGAACGCGGTCGTCTCACGCAAAATCATTTCGCTGAATTTATCGGCGTCTGCTTCCGCACACAAAACGGTCAGCAGAACCGCCGGACGATTTTTCTTCATCTGGATCGGTGTGTGAAAAACGTCCAACGCGCCGGTCGCCAGCGCGGTTTCGACAAATGCACCGAGGATTTCGCCAGCGCAATCATCGAGATTCGTTTCGAGAACGGCAACGCGGTCGGTTTCCCAATCCAAATCCGTTGTCGCAACTTTGGCCTTTGGGCTTTGAGCTTTGGGCTGGCTGCCCAGCACAGCGCGCAAAACATTCGGCCGTGTCTGATTTTCGCGCGTGCCGAGGCCGAAGCCGATTTTCTCCGGCACAAGGTTTTCCATCGTTCCGAAGCGCTCGACAAATTCCGCGAGCAATGCCGCGCCGGTCGGCGTGACCAGTTCGTGGGGCTCGTCGCATTGCGAAACCGGAATTTTTCGGGCGCCAAGAATCGCCAGCGTGGCCGGCGCAGGAACGGGAAATCTTCCGTGCGCGCACTTGATCCAGCCGGTGCCTTCAACGACCGGCGCGGCGAACACGCGCGGTTTGCCGAGCAGTTCCAGCGCGATGGCCGCGCCGACGATGTCCACGATGGAATCCACCGCGCCGACTTCGTGAAAATGCACCTCGTTCGGCGGCAGGCCGTGGATCTTTCCTTCGGCGTCGGCAATGCGCTGAAATACTGCGATGGATTTTTGTTTCACCCACGCGGAAAGTTTGCTGCTGGAAATTATTTTTTTTATTTCGGCAAAATTCCGTTGTCCAGCGTGATGGTGCTCTTCGTGCGCATGATCGTGGTGATGTTCGTGCGCGTGGTCATGCGTATGTTCATGACCATGGTGATGATGTCCGTGTTCGTGGCCTTCGTGTGCCGGTGTGTGGTCATGCTCGTGGGCGAGGTGGACATCGAACTTGATGCCGGCGATGGCGGATTTTTGCTGGCGCGAAATATGCAGGTGCCAGCCGTTGAGCTTTAGCTTTCGCAATTCGCGCTCAAGTTTTTTGGCGTCCACGCCGAGGTCGAGCAAGGCGGCGATGAACATGTCGCCGGCGATGCCGCTGAAGATGTCGAGGTAAAAGGTTTTCATTTTTGCGAAACGAGCGCGTTGATCTGGCTTGCCGCATAACCGGCACCGAAGCCGTTGTCGATGTTCACCACGGTCACGCCGCTGCCGCAGCTGTTCAACATGGCGAGCAGTGCGGCGACACCGCCGAAACTTGCGCCGTAGCCGATGCTGGTCGGCACGGCGATGACGGGTTTGGAAACGAGTCCGGCGAGCACGCTGGGCAACGCGCCTTCCATGCCGGCGACGGCGACGATGACATTTGCGCGCTGGAGCAGATCGAGCCGGGCCAGCATCCGGTGCAGTCCGGCGACACCGACGTCGTGGACGCGCTCGACGCGGTTGCCCATGATTTCGGCGGTGACAGCGGCTTCCTCGGCCACCGGCAGATCGCTGGTGCCGGCACAGACGACGGCGATGAAGCCGGCGCGCTTGGTCAATGGCTTTTTCTCGATGGTCACGCAGCGGGCGGATGCGTGGTGAACGGCGCGCTTGAATTTTTTCCGCAAGGCGCGGACGTGGTCGGTGGTGATGCGGGTGATTAGCACTTGCTGGCCGCGCTCCAGCAGTTTGGCGGCGATCTTGACCACCTGTTCCGGGGTCTTGCCGGCACCGAAGATGACTTCGGGGAAATTTTTCCGCAGGGCGCGGTGCGTGTCCACCTGCGCGAAGCCGAGGTCGGCCACCGGCGCGGACTGGAAAGCGCGCAGCACCTGGTCGCGCGGGATTTTTCCGGCGCGAAAACCATCCAGCAATTGAGCGGCTTCAGCGGTTGTCATCGCTGAAAATTGCACCACGCAAGGCAGGCTGTCACGCGGAATTCCTAGCCGGGTCAGGGAATCACCTCATCGCGGGCGGTCAGGCGGGATTGTTGCAGCCGGCGTTTCTGGTCGAGGAGATCCTGTTCGGTGGCTTCGACGACCTGCAGTAGGTCGGCAGCTTCTAGCAGGCGGGGCGCCGTCACATAGCTTGCGCCGGCGGCATAAAGTGCGGCGATATCGGTGAGCAGTTCGGCGTGGACGACGATTTTGGCGGCCGGGTTCAGTTCGCGGAGCTGGCGAAGCAGCTTCAAATTATCCGAGCCCTTGAGCACGGTGTTGGGCAGCGAGCAAAGAATCATCTCTGCCCTGGGAATGCCGGCGTGAAGGAGCACATCCCGCGCGGTGATGTCGCCATAGACGGCGTGGACTTGCCGCTGCTTCAGGCGCTCGTGAACGACGGGGTTGAAGTCGATGACCGTGATTTCTGCCAATAAATCCGGGCGTTCGCGGCGAATCTCCTCGACCAGCGAACTGGCCGTCCACGAAAACCCAAGCAGGCAGAGGCGCCTTTGTTTTTCACCGGCGGCGGTTTCTCCGGTGGATTGATCAAGGTCGTGCAAATCCATTTTTTTCAACCACGGAACGGTCAGGCGGAGCAGTTGTTCGTTTTTTAAAATGCCATACGTCGAACCGATGGCGAGGAAGGCGAAGGCGAAGGCGGCGAGGCCGATGGAATTGTCCGTCACGTCTCCGCTTTTGTTGCCGAGCGCGAGCAGCACCAGAGATAGCTCGCTCATCTGGCAGAGGTTGATGGCCGGCAGCAGGCTTACACGAAAGCCCTGACGCATCCGGTAGAGCGGTGCAAATACGGTCGCCAGCCGGGTGGTGAGCAGCACCAGACAGAAAAATCCGGCCCATAAAATAATTCCCCATGTCGGCAGGGGGATTTTCATGCCGAGGCTGACAAAAAACAGCGTCACAAAAAAATCGCGCAGGCTGGTGACTTTTGCCACCACGTCGAGCGTGTAGGGAAAAGTCGAGACCATCACGCCTGCGATGAGCGCCCCCATCGCGGTGGAAAGGCCGAGCCAACCGGCGAGACCGGCCATCGCAAAACACCACGCCAGCGCGCCGACCAGAACGAGTTCCGGCAGCCGGGCGACAAAGTGAAAGACCGGCGGCAGCACGAACCGGCTGGCCAGAAAGGCGACCGCGACCAGCAAAATCACATGGCTCACAGCGATGGCGATGGAACTGGCGGCGGGGTTTTTCAAGTTCGGCTGAAGCGCGAGAAACAGGATCACGAACACGTCTTGCAATACCAGAACCCCAAGAGTGACCCGGCCGGCGAGGGTTTCCAGCTCGCGTTTGTCGTAAAGAATTTTGACGATGATGATGGTGCTGCTCATCGCCGCCGCCACGGCGAGGTAAACCGCTTCCAGGTGATTCCGTGCGGGCCCGACGAAATTGAAGATCAGTCCGCCCAGCAAAATGCCGCCGCCGATCTGCGCCAGCGCGGTGATGGTGATGACGCGGCCTGCGCTCAACATTTTTTTCAGGTCGATCTCCAGTCCGATCATGAACAACAGGAGCGACAGGCCGATTTCAGAAATGGTGGCGATGGAGTTCTGGTCCTTGACCCAACCGCAGGCATTGGGGCCGATGACGAAGCCGGCCACGAGATAGGCGAGCAGCAGCGGCTGCCGGGCCACCTGGGAGGCCACGGCGACCAACCAGGCCGCGATGATGCAAAGGGCGATGTCAGTGACGAGACTGTGCTCCATGTCCGCAGGAAATTAGCGGAGCAATCCCATTAGGAAAGCAGGAATTTGGAAAGCCGCCGCAAATCGGCGGGACCAACCTCATTTCGCCGGCAGCGGGCGCAGCTTGATGTTGCGGAAGGAAACTGAACCGTGATCGCCCTGCAAGGCGATGAAGCCGCTGCTGGACTTGGCGAAGAACGGCATCTTGGAAAACTTGCTCTTGGCCACCCGCGCCTTGAAATCCTCGCTGTCGAGGACGTATTCAAAATATTTCACGCCGTTGATTTCATGGATGCACTTCTCCGGGCTGATGACCAGGCGGACGTGGTTCCATTCGCCGACGGGTTTGGTGGCGTCGAGGATTTTGCCGGTTTTGGCGTCCACGGGCGGCTGGTAAAGCGCATAGAGCCAGCCGCAGCGGACGGGGTCGGCGGCTTTCTCGTTGTCTTCCAATTGAAACTCTGGGCCCGTCGCCCATACCCGGTTGCCGTCCTCGGTGACGTGAAACATGATGCCGCTGTTGCCTGCCACGGAAATGTTGTAGTCCAGTTGCAATTCGAACCAGTCGAATTTGTCGGTGGTGACGATGTCGCCCGCATTGTGCGGATCGACGCAGACGAGCGCGCCATCCTTGACCTGCCAACCGGGGCGCACACCGTCCTGCTTGAAATTGTGCCAGCCGGTGAAACTCTGGCCGTCAAACAGTAGTCGCCAGCCCGCTGCTTTCTCGCTTTCGGTAAGCGTGTTGATGGGCGCATCAGCAGCATACGCCGGGCAAACGGCGGTCATGACCAAAAGAAAAAATGCAAAGAATGGAAGTGGTTTCATGTGTAATCTTTAACGGATTCCGTCGGGGGCGACAATCCCGATTTTAACTTGGCTCAAAGAGTTGCACGTTCGGTGAATTGATTTCGAGCCAACCGCCCTTGAGTTGCTGAAGGCGCAAGGCGTGGTTATCACAGTGCGTTTATAAAAAACAAGCTCGGAGGAAAAATCCACCGAGCTTGAAGTGATTTGCGCTTAATTAGAGCCGCAGCCTTATGGTTGCAAATGTGCCGGCGTCACCGTTGTGCCAATGGAGCATAACGCCGAGGGCATGGTGCCCACCGGAGTCAGGGTATAAGTTCCGCCTGCGGGACAGGGCGGAATCTGCCCCTTTGAATTCAGCCTGATGTAAGGCGTGAGGTCATCGGGATAGGTGACGGAATCACCCACATGTTTGCCGGCCACCACACAGAACTGTTGAATGGCTGTGTCCAGCTGCCGGAGGTTGTTGATACAGGCCGTTGCTTGGGACTTACCTCCCGCCCTTAACAGGGCCGGAATGGCTATCGCTGCCAACAATGCTACGATGGCAATGACAATCATGATTTCCACCAAGGTAAACCCGCGCAACCTAGTTGTTCGGGTAGTCTTCATTTTTTCACGGAAGCGGCGTGAACTTTCAACGGGCGGGTTATATGATTACAGTGTTCGTTCACAGATTGCCCGTTGATACCGCTTGTCTTTGTCTAAGATTAGCACAATCAATGCCATGTTGCGATAGAAATTAATATACACAAGATTACGGCTTCGACTATTCAAAAAACGCATTAATTATTAAGTTTATGCTGATTTGGCAGATAGGTAGCGAGTTTGCTGGCTTGTTAACAATGTGTCCTTCCAGTTTTAGGGCACTAATGACTGTTCTGATTTATCCCGTTCTCAATGCCGCAAAATGCCAGTTTGAGTTTTTCGGATGAATAATTCAGCAAACGATTGCGTCACCGTAACACAGGCAGAGAAGGCTTTTCGCGCACGCCTTCAGCTTCCGTAATCGGCCAGGTCGCGCGGAGCGCATCCTGATACGGACCGATTTTTTCGATGGGAATCGGTTTGAATCCCAGCTTGAACGCCGGGGAATCAGCTTTCAACCGATAGTCCTCTTGCGCGGCGTTGACGAAAAGCGGATTGGCGACGACCGAGTGGATGTCGTTGCCGGTCGCTTGCCAGGAAGTCCACTCGTCCATCCCGACCGCTTCGCGCAACGTGACGTCATCCACCCAAATCGTGCCGCTGGGCTGGCGAACATCAAGCCGGATGATGAAAGATTTCATCTGCTCTTTGTAGTTGGGATCACCGGGCGCAGGGAATTTGAAAACGACCTCGTATTCTTTCCAATCGGCACCGGCGTTGGTGGCGTTTTCCTTGCTCCAATAATAGGCGTTGGCGACATAGCTCTGGGCCATCAACGAAAACTTAGTGTCTGGTTCGGCGGCCTTGATGCGTGCGGTAAGCCGGTAAGATTGGCCGGGTTTGGGTTTGATCTCACTGCTGACAAAATTGGGGAAAAGCTGGTTGCCTTTGGCGTCGGTGGTTGTGCCGCGACCATCGATGCGCAAAGAACGGGAACCGGAAAATTTTACGGTTGTGTCAACCGTGGCTTTGGAGTCGTTGGGGCGGATTTGCCAATGCCAGTCTTTCGGGCCGCCCTTGGCATCGGTGTCTTCAAACCCCGGATTGGCAACCAAATTTGGACCGGCAGACGCCCTGGCTTTATTGATGCCGGTGAGCAGCGGCAGGCCGTGGTGCCAGACGAGGTTGGAGTCGATCAAGTTATGATCAAAAGCGACATTGCGCTGCCCGAAGTATTTGGCCTTTGGGTTCTCGTAAGCGACGATGTTATGGGTGAGGACGTTGCCGGCCATGATGGTGCCATCGGGCAGAACAGCATTGGTCGGATGCAATTTCATGTTCCGCATGGATTGCCATGCCGGTTGGCTGGCGACGGACTCGTAACCTTTGATCATCGTGGGCAGATGCTCCAGCCACATCCGGCTCTTATCCGTCCAGCCGCTATATTCCATCTGCTGCAGGCCGCTTTCGATGAAGATGTTGTTGTCGACGAAATTGTCGCGGCCGTTGTGGAGATGAATGGACGCGCGCGAACAGCGGGCCACAATGTTACCGATGACATCCACACCACCGGTGTTGTCGTCGAGGTAAATGCCCCAGGCAAAATCCGGTGTTTTCCGAACCGATTTTTCGTCGTGGCCGTAACTCGTCATGTCGTGAATGTAGTTGTAGCGGACAACGGAACCGCGCGAGCCGATCCAGTCCCGCCCGCCGGTGTAGATGGCACCGGTGTCGTCGGTTTCCAGATCCATGTGACGGATATGGTTGTATTCGATGACCAGGTTGTTGCCGGCAAACTGGATGCCGAACCGCGGGCCGTCGTGGATGTAATTGTGCGATGCCCGGTTGCCGCAGCCGAGCAGGTTGACCCCGACGCCTTGTTTGTATAACACCCCGATGTGGTGGATGTAATTATTGTCCGCATAGTTTTCGGCCGGCGTGAGCGTGATCCGGTTGCCGCCGTTGATGGCGACACCGTGGCTCCCGATGTCATAGATGTCGCAACCGACAACACCGTTGGTGAAGCCACCGGCGATGCTCACGCCGCTGCCGTGGTAATCGCCCACATTGCGGATGCGGCTGGCGGCGATGATGCAATTGGTGGTGTTGCTGAGTGAAATGGCGTTGCCCTCGCAGCATTCGAAAGTGAATCCACGGAACAGCACATCCTTGGTGCCGGGCCCCATTTCGAGGATCGTGCGCAGCGTCGGCACACAGACTGATTTTCCGGCCAGCGGCGCTGGCGGCCAGAAATAAAGCGTCCAATCCCGCTTGTCGAGATACCACTCACCGGGAGCATCCAGTTCCTCAAACAAGTTTTGCACATAGTATCGGTCGAATGGCCGGATGACATAGGAGCAATCGCCGGCGAGCGTGATTAGGTTCGAAGTGGTGTCAATGGACTTGATGCGGACGATGTTGTTCCACCAGTTGTAACGGGGATAAATGAAAACTTCGCCTTCCTCCGGGTGCGCCCATGGGTGGGCGTCGCCGGGTTTGAACTGGAGCGTGTGTTTGTTTTCACCGGGAATTTCCTTATACATCGGGACAGGCTTGCCATCAACATAGGCCCAGCCACCACAGTAAGGGTTGTTCTCGTCATAGTTTGGATAGCGGGCGAGATGCTGGCGTTGACCGTCAAAAAACAACTGGCGAAAATAAACGCCTTTGATGCCTTTCGCTTTTAGGATCTTGCCTTTGTAAGGGGTGAAGTTGGTGATCAGGTGTCCGCCAACGACGATTGGCTTCTCGTTCTCGTAGGCCCGCCAGGTCACGCCCGAATCTTTTGCCTCCAGCGTGAGCGTATGTTCCAGTTCATAAGTTCCGCCGCGCACAAAGACCGTTTTTGGTCCCGGTAATTTCCGGGCGGCATCGCGCGCCGCTTCAAACGTCTTGAGCGGCTGCGCTATCGTGCCGGGATTGTCGTCGCGGCCATCCGGCGCCACAAAAAGATCGGCCGCGCGGATGGATGCCAGCGGCAGTAGCACAGCGGTGAGGAGTAACAGGATGTGTTTTTGAGTTAACATACGATTGACATCTGAATGACAGGATATGTTTCAAGCGGGCAATCTGCACCGCGACAGCACCGGGCTACAATTGTTGTTACCCGGCTGCATGGTAAAACGGTGGGCTGCGTCCAAACAGTCTGTATAAATCGTGTCCGCAATCAAGGCGAACTTGGGCGCGGCCAGATCAGTTGGAAACGGCCTGCGGTGTTTTGGATTTTTCCACCACCGATTCCGGCTTCACCGTCAGCAGCTTTTCCGACTCGCGTCGCAACTCTTTCAGCACCGGAGTGTCGGCGGCCGCTGGTTGCACGGTGGGTTTCCAAGGGAGGCGATTCAATCCACTTTTTTGAAAAAAGGAATACGATCTAATGGCACCGTAATCGGATAGGTGGATCCGCCGGCGAAACTCTTGCCCTCGTCATCACGCCAGTTTCCGGCGGGGAGCACCACTTGCCGGGTGCCGCCTTTGACATCCATCGGCGCGACCAGCAGGGAGTCGCCCAACATAAACTCGTTTTTAATTTCCTCGTAACCTTGATGCGGAAAAACATATTCCAGCGACCGCACAATCGGCTCGCCGGTTTTGGCGGCGTTCCGTGCCAGTTCCAGAATGGTCGGCGTGAATTGTTCCCGGATCTTCACCGTCTGTTTCACTGCGTTCAGATGTTCGGCGTCGAGCACCCGCCAGGGCGCGACGGAAAATTGCATCATCGGCATCAAGGCGTGGATTTGGGCGGAACGGACGACCAGTTCCTGATCCACCTGCTTCATGTCCCGAAAGCTTTCAAAGTCGCCGCCGCCAATCATGTCCGGACAGGAAAAAGCATAGCCCGACAAACCTTCAACCAACATGTGCGGAATCAATTTTTGCACATCCACCCAGTTGTGATTCTTGTCATGCAGGCGTTGGGCCAGCGGCTGGCCCCCCATTTTCCAGCAGGCCCGGTATTCATTGAGCGGAAACCTCAATCCGAACTGCGCGTAAAGTTCGCACTGACGGTTGGGCGAGGCGGCTTCCTTGCTTAAGGCGTCAGCCGGATAAAAACGCATGTCGCCGGCGTCGAGTTTGAAACCATCCACGCCATAATCCCGCACCAGCCGGTCCATTTCGCCGTTGAACCAGCGGACGGCGGATGGATTGCTGAAATCCAGCAGCGCGGAATAACCATTCCACCATTTGATGATGGCGGGGTCGGTCGCTTTTTCCCAAGTCGCTTTTCCCGGCGTTTTCTGCATCAAAAAGCATTTGTCCTGCAGCAATGCCCGGACGAGGCGCGCCTGGTCGGCGGACACAAACGGACAAATCCACAGCATGACCTTGAAACCCATTTGATGCAGTTCCTCCATCATTTGTTTGGGGTTCGGAAAACGGCCGGGATGAAAATTCCACAGTCCGTAATCTTCCTGCCAGGTGTCGTCGATCATCAGCACCCCCGGCGAAAAGCCGTTGGCGATGATGGCGTGGGCGTATTTCAGCACGTCTGCTTGATTCTGATTGTAGGTCAGTTCAATCCAAGTGTTGTATTGCGGCTTGGTCAGGAGCAATTCATCCGGCGTCTTGCCTGCGGGCGGGAAAAAATTTTCGGAGACGAACTTGCGGGCCGTGGCGAGACTGCCGCCAGCACGGCCCTGTTTCACTTCGCCTTTTCTGTTCGTGATGATGACTTTGTCAGCGGTGACTTCAAAGGCATACGGTTCCTCACTCCAGACCCAAAGCCCGTGACTGCCCAGCAGCAGCGGTTGCATCTGGTTGCCGTTGTTGTCGCCGTAAAAGTCCTTGTGATATCCGGCGGCGCAGGGAAAATTTTCACCTTCCCGGATGTAGGCCGGCCAGATTTTTTCTCCGGGTTCCAACTGAATTTCCAGCTTTGCTTCCGCCGGAGGATTTTGCGCCCGGCCAGCGATGGAGAAGACCGTCAACAGCGCCACCGTTAGTTTGATCGATAATAATTTTAGGTTCATGATTGTTGAAAATCCTTTCCGGTTTTGCAATCTGCCCGGGCGCGGTAACAACCATCCGGCAGATGGCTGGAGCGGAGTGAGACGGTCAGTGTGCTGCCGGCAGATAGCTCTTGATGCTTGCCGCGACCAGGCTGGCCAGTTGTTCATAGCCTTCCGGGGTGAAATGGACATTGAACGCCAGTTGCATCTCGCCCGGGCGCTGACTCGCCCGCTGATGCGGCGGCGGCATCTCGCTCACGGGACGCGGCGGCAGTTTCTGTTGCTGGGCGGCGACCAAAGCGCAGAGGTCGTCAATGGGCACGCCAAGTTCCTTCATCACTTCAACGGCCACCTTGTTGTAAATTTTTTCGTCGCCGGCCACACGGCCCAGCGTGCCGGGCGGCACCGGCGTGGTGGTGGCGAAGATCAGTTTTGCGCCCGTCGCTTTCAAGCGTTGGGTGAATTCGCGCAGGTGCTGGCGATAGACTTCTGGCGGGGCGACCTGTTTGCCTTGTTCCGGCGGAACATAATTGCCTTTGTCGTCCAAATATTTCAGGTCGTGCAGTCCGAAATTGAAGTGGATGACATCCCAGTGACCCTTGCCCAGCCAGCGGTCGAGTTGAGCCAGTCCGCGGGCCGTATCGCCGCTATTTCCCAGCGCGCGATGCACATTGGCCACGCCTTTCAATTTTTCCCTGACCGGCAACGTATAGCCCATCGAGATGGAATCCCCGATGAGCAGCACGCGGGGCAGGCCCGGCACATCTGCGACTTCAATCAAGGCGGGATTCGTGGGCTTTGGTGCCGGTTTGCCGGCCTTGGGCGGTTCCAGATCTTGTCCGAGCGCGGCGTTCACTGCAAATGCGGCCAAAACCATGGCCGGACACAGGCGAAATACTTTTGTAAAATATGCATTCATAGGAATTTGTGGGTCGACGCAAAATGAGCCATCCATGCCGGCGGTGTCAATGGCAAAGCGGTTGCGCATTTGCCTTGCAGACTGTTGGCTGCTTCTTTTTGACACGCTGTTCCCGATTTTTTAGTGTCAGGCGCACGCCGAAAAAGTTTTACCGCCGCCGGTTTGCCGGCGGAAATTTCGGACGAGTAAATTGCGGAAAGATGGTGCGAGTTTTGAAATACCATTCATACTTTTTCCGGGCGAGGCGGTGCCGCCGCCCCGGAAGCTGAAAATGTCCAACTTCAGATTACATACCAGCAACCGGCTGGAGAAACTGGCCGGGGCGCTGGCGGAAAGTGTCCGGCGGCCGCTCCGGTCGCCGCTCGCGGCGGAGACAATTCTGGTGCAGAGCCAGGAAATGGCGCGCTGGCTCAAGCTGGAGCTGGCCCAAAGGCATGGCATTTGCAGCAACGCTCGGTTTCCGTTTCCGCGCGCTTTCAGCCACGAAATTTTTCGGACGGTGCTGGGTGATCTTCCGGCGAAGGCGATTTATGACCCGGATTTGTTGCTCTGGGAATTGATGGGCAAGCTGCCGAAGTTTTTGGATCAGCCCGGATTTGAACCGGTAAAAAATTATTTGGGAGCCGAGCCGGACGACCGGAAGCGGTATCAATTGGCCGACCGCATCGCCAATGTGTTTGACCAATATCTTCTGTTCCGGCCCGACCTGATCCGGCAATGGGAAGGTGGTGCCGATCAGAGCTGGCAGGCAGAATTGTGGCGTGAGGTCAGCATCCCGTTTCACGGTCAGCACCCAGCTGCGTTACAGGCCAGGCTCATTGAACATCTGGAACGCCAAGTCGGCTCCATCGTCGACCTGCCCGAACGCGTGGCTATTTTTGGGGTCTCGGCACTGCCGCCGTTTTACCTCCGCATCTTTGCGGCGCTGGCCCGGCACATTGAGGTGAGTCTCTATTTGCTCCAGCCTTGCGAAGAGTTTTGGGGCTACATCAGTTCCGTGCGTGAGCAGGAAAAAATCTTGAAGCGCGCCGGTCGGGGCGCGGCGGACGCCGGGCAGTTCCATCTGGAAACCGGCAATCGTCTGCTCGCCTCGATGGGACAGATGGGCCGGGATTTTGTGCTCCTGCTGCAGGACGCCGGCGACTGGCAGGAATCGGAGCCGTCGCTGTTCACCGCGCCCGGCGCAGGCAGCGTGCTTTCCATCATTCAGGCGGACATCCTGTCTCTGAAAGACAGCTTGCCCGGCGAAACTCCTGAAGCAAAAATCACGGAGCAGGACGATTCTCTCCAAGTCCACTCCTGTCACAGTCCACTGCGCGAATTGGAAGTGCTTTACGACCACTTGCTGGATTGGTTCGAGCGCGATCCCCAATTATCGCCGCGCGATGTGTTGGTGATGATTCCGGACATCGAACTGTATGCGCCTTTCATCCAGGCGGTGTTCGGCTCGCCGGAACAGGATTCGCTCCGCATTCCGTTCAGCGTGGCCGACCGCACGGCACGGACACAGAGCCAGCTGGCGGACACCTTTCTCGCCTTGCTCCAGCTCGCGGATTCGCGGTTGGGTGCCAGTCAGGTGCTGGCGTTGCTGGAGTCCGCGCCGGTGCGCCGGAAATTTGATTTGGATGAAGCTGAACTGGAACTCGTGCGGCGGTGGGTTGAGGAAGTCCGCATCCGTTGGGGCGAAGACGAACAGCAACGGGCCGGTCTTGGCCTGCCATCGTGGCCCGAAAACACCTGGCGGCATGGCTTGGAACGGCTGCTCGCCGGCTACGCCATGGCGGACGGCGGCGAAGAGTTGTTCGGCGACATTCTTCCCTACACCGACATCGAAGGCGGTCCGGGCGAGATCCTCGGTCGCTTCGTGGAATTCATCGAACAGCTTTTTGCGGCGCTGAAAGAATTGCGGACGGCGCGCCGACTGGACGAATGGGCCGAAACTTTCCGTTTGATTTTGAGAAAACTTTTTGCCGTCGGCGACGCGGAAGTGCCCGAGTTGCAGCTGCTCAACGCCGGTTTTGAAAAGCTGACCGATGCGGTGGTGCGCGCTGGTTTTGACCAACCGGTCTCCTTGGCCGTCGTGCTGGAGCAATTGAACCGCGATCTGGCCAGAGTTGATTTTGGTTCGGGATATCTGACAGGCAGTGTCACCTTCTGCGCCTTGAAACCGATGCGCAGCATTCCGGCCAAGGTGATTTGTCTGCTTGGCATGAACGACCGCTCCTTCCCGCGCACGTCCTCGCCGTTGAGTTTCGACCTCATGGCCCAGCAGCCTCGGCTCGGCGACCGCTCCAGCCGTGCGGATGACCGCTACCTTTTTCTCGAAACGCTTATCTCCGCGCGCGCTCGGCTTTATCTCAGCTACGTCGGCCAGTCGATAAAAGACAACCGCGAAGCACCGCCGTCCGTAGTGGTCAGCGAACTGATGGATTATGTGGCGCAACGCTTCGAACTGCCGGGGCGCGACCTTGTCAAAGACCACATCCTGACGCGGCACCGGTTGCAGGCGTTCAGTCCGGCGTATTTTCAAGGCGGAAAATATTTCAGCTACTCGCGCGAAAATTTGAAGGCCAGCCAGGTCATCGCGCCGGAACGGAAACCGCCCGGCAGCTTCATTCCCCGGCTGCTCCCCGAACCAGAACCCGAATGGCGGCGCGTGCGCCTCGAGTCATTGGCCGCGTTTTTCGCCAACCCGGCGAAATTCCTGGCGGAAAAGCGACTTGGCCTCCGGCTGCCTGACGATGCGACGGCGACGGAAGAACGCGAAGCCTTCGCCATCGCCGGTCTGGATCGCTACAAGCTCGAACAGGAACTTCTGGACTTAATAATGGGCGGCACTCGCCTGAAAGATTCCGTCGAACTTGTCCGCGCTTCCGGCCGTTTGCCTGCGGGTATCGCCGGCGATGTCCACTTTGCTCAAATCCGTCGCGACGTGGAGGTTTTCCGCCAGCGGCTGCAGCCTTTTCTACCGGACAAGTTTCTGCCGCACGCGCCCTGTGAACTGGCGGTCGGCGATTTTGTGTTGAGCGGCAGCATCCGCCACGCCACGCCTGCCGGCGGGCTGCTGAGTTACCGGCTCGCCAAAATCAAGCCGAAGGATTTGCTGCGGGCATGGCTGGAGCATCTGTTGTTTCACGCCGCCGGCACCGGCAACAATGCCAAAGAAAGCATCATTGTCGGCAGCGATTCCATCAGCCAGCTCGCGCCGGTTTCCGAACCCCTGCCGGTGCTAGAAAAACTGTTAGATTTGTATTGGGCTGGTTTGCGCCAGCCCGTCAAGTTTTTCCCTGAAAGTTCCTTTGCCTTTGCTGTGGCGGATTTCAAGCTAAAAATCGGCGGCAAGACCACGAGAAGCCCGCTGGCGCAAGCCGAGGAAAATTGGAGCGGCGACGAATACAAAAAGACGGGCGAGCGCACGGACAAATACTTCTCCCTGTTTTTCAACGATGAAAACGTGCTCGACGAGGATTTTGAGACCGTCGCCCGGGCGGTGTTCTGTCCGCTGCTCGAAAATCTGTCGGAGGTCGGTGAATGAAAACGCCGACGCCATTTCATCTGACGGACACGCCGTTGACGCGCGGCGTCAGTCTCATCGAGGCCAGTGCCGGCACCGGCAAGACCTACGCCATCACCGCGCTGTTCGTGCGGCTGATCGTCGAGGAAAATCTTTCGGTGCGGGAAATCCTGGCCGTCACTTATACCGAGGCGGCGACGGCGGAATTGCGTCACCGTGTGCGAGAGGTGCTGGTGCAGGCTGCCCAGGCGTTTGCGACCGGGAAAAGCGACGCGTCATTTTTGGCGGCGCTGGTCGCCAGATTCAGAGGTCAGGTGAAGGAAATGGCGGCGCGACTCCAAAACGCCCTGTGTGAATTTGACGAGACTCCCATCTATACCATCCACGGCTTTTGCCAGCGCACGCTGCGCGACCGTGCTTTTGAGAGCGGCCTGCTCTTTGACACCGAACTCGTCACTGACCCTTCGGAATTTTTGCAGGAAATCGCCGATGATTTCTGGCGCAAACATTTTTACGTCGCCGAACCTGCGTTGGTGAACTTTGCGCTCAAGAACCAGTTCGGGCCGGATCGGTTTCTCAACCTGCTGCGCACCTGCACCAACTTTCCGCAGATTGAATTTTTGTCCCCTGTCAAAGGCCGGAGTTATGATTCGCTTTCGGCGGAATTGGAGAAAAGTTTTCTGGCGGCGAAAAAAATCTGGCTCGCGGAAGCGCAAACCATCAAAGCCAGTTTCGGCTCGGCCATCAAGTGGGGCAACCAGCCTTACAATGACGACAAAAAAATGGCGGTGCTGTTCGAGCAGCTTGAAAATTGTTTTTCCACCAGCGACACGGCGGTTGAATCGTTCTCGGCATTGGAAGAGTTTTGCACCAGCCGGTTGCAGGAAAAGCGGAATAAAAAATCCAAATCGCCGCCGCCGGTGCCGACGCATCCGTTTTTTGATTTATGTGAAGCCATTTACCGGGCCGAAGAGTTGTGGTTGGTTGGACTTCAACTCGCCTTCATCGAATACGCGAAGACGGAGCTGCCACGTCGCAAGACCGAACGCAAGATTCAATATTTTGACGACCTGTTGACGCGGCTCGACCATACGCTTTCAGGCCCGGGCGGCACCGCGCTGGCCACCGATCTGCAAACGCGTTATCGGGCGGCGTTGATTGATGAGTTTCAGGACACCGATCCGGTGCAGTATTCGATTTTTCGCCGCGCCTTCGGCACCGGCAACAACTTCGTTTTTCTCATCGGCGATCCCAAGCAGGCGATTTACGGTTTTCGCGGCGCGGATATTTTCACTTATCTCGCCGCGTCTGGCGAAGCCACTCACCGCTATACGCTCGGTGAAAACTGGCGCTCTGAATCCGGCTTGGTCACAGCGGTGAACAAGATTTTCAGTGCCGCGCCCGGCAGTTTTGTTTTTGACCGCATCGATTTTCAGGAAGCCGTGCCGAAGGGCAAGGCCGATGCCGAACCTCTCACGTTGGCGGGCCGGCGCGAATCGCCGTTCCAGCTTTGGTTCCTGCCGCGCGACGGCACCAAGAAAGTTTTAAAAGGTTTTGCCGCCGAGACACTGCCGCGCGTGGTTGCGGATGAAATCGTCCGGCTACTCAACGGCGAGACCAAAATCGGCGCGCGCCGGCTCAAGCCGGAGGACATCGCGGTTCTGGTGCTGACGAACCGGCAGGCGTCCGCGCTGCAAGCCGCGTTGAGCGAACGCAAAATCCCGAGCGTGCTGCACACCACGGCCAGTCTGTTTGAGTCCCGCGAAGCCGCCGAACTCCGCCGGGTGCTGGCGGGTATCGCCTTGCCGGGCGACGAGCGGCTGGTCAAATCCGCGCTGGCCACGGATTTTTTCGGCCTGGACGGCTGCCAGTTGGCGGAATGTTCCGAGGCGCAATGGCACGAGTGGCTGCAATCATTTCACGATCATCACGAGCGCTGGCTGCGCGACGGATTTTTCCAGATGTTCCGGTTTTGGCTGCAGCAACATCAGGTGCGGCAGCGGCTGCTCGCCTTTCCGGACGGTGAACGTCGGCTCACCAATCTGTTGCACCTCGGCGAAGTGCTGCATCAGGCGGAAACCGTGCAGCGACTTGGCCTCAACGGCCTGCAGAAATGGCTTGGCGAACAGATGGCCCAACCCGATGAAGCGGCGGCGGAACATCAGTTGCGCCTCGAGCGCGACGACAACGCGGTGCCGATCGTGACCGTGCACAAAAGCAAGGGACTGGAATATCCGGTGACCTTCTGCCTCTTTTCATGGAAGGACTCGGACATCAAAAACAAGCGCGATGGCGAGGAACTGGTTTTCTTCCATGACACCGCGCGCGGCCAGCGGCTGGTGCGCGATCTGGGGCCGGACATTGCTGATGAACACCGGCAACTGGCCCGGCGGGAGCGGCTGGCGGAAAACGTGCGCCTGTTTTACGTCGCCCTGACGCGCGCGAGCCACCGGTGCTATTTCGCCTGGGGCGGTGTTCGCGATGCGGGAACCTCCGCGCCGGCCTGGCTGCTGCATCGTCCACCCAATGTCGCCGAACCGTTGTTGGAGACGCTCGAAACGCATTTCAAATCGCTTGATGATGACGCGCTGCAGCAGGATTTGAAGAAGCTGGAAGAGGCGGCGCAAAATAATATCGCTGTCGCCGATTTGCCTGAAGCGGGCGGCGTGGTTTACCAACACGAAGCCGCCGCAGGCGAGGTTCTGGCCTGCCGCCAGTTCGCGGGTCATATCCGGCGCGACTGGGTCATCTCCAGCTTCACTTATTTCAAGGCGGGCATGCATGAGGAACTTCCCGACCGAGATGGTGTTGCTGCGCCGATGAGGGAAGCGGCTCCCGGCCAGGGCATGTTTGCATTTCCGCGCGGTGCGAAGGCCGGCACCTGCCTTCACGAAATTTTGGAACAGCTTCCCTTCTACACCGCCGCTGAAGAAATGTCCGGGCTCGTCACTGAGCGATTGCAGGCGCACGACTTGAACGATGGTGACAACCGCGAAGCCGTGCAGCAGATGCTGGCGGCGCTGTTGCGATTTCCGCTTGAGCAGGCGCGAACAGATTTCACGCTCGCGAAACTCGGCGCGGCGGACCGGCTCAACGAACTGGAATTTTATTTTCCGATCAAAAATGTGTCGCCCGCACGGCTGCAGGAGTTGCTGGGAAAATTCGGCTGGTCATCCACCGTGTCCGCGTCATTGGAACGGCTGGCGCTGGATCCGATCCAAGGTTTTCTCAAGGGATTCATCGACCTCGTCTTCCGGTTCGAGGACCGCTTTTACCTCGTGGACTGGAAATCCAACTGGCTCGGCAACCGGATGGAGGATTATTCGCCCGCCGCCGTGAGGGACGAGATGCAGCGGCAGCATTATTTCGTTCAGTATCATCTCTACACCGTGGCGTTGCACAAATATCTGGCGTTGCGTCTGCCCGGCTACGATTACGAACGGCACTTCGGCGGCGTGATTTATCTTTTCCTGCGCGGCCTTGACCCGGCGCACCCGGAACGCGGCGCGTTTCGCGACCGACCGGCGTGCGCCGCTGTGGAGCAGCTTTCAGCCTTGCTGGAGGGCAAATGAGCGAAAAAGTTTTTCATCAACCGCCACCGACTGAGGCGCTAGCCCCGATCGACCAGCACTTTGCCGGGCTGATGTCCCGGCTGGCCGGCGGTTCGCCGGAGGTGAAACTGGCCGCCGCCCTCGTGAGTCAGCAGCGCCGGCTTGGCAGCATTTGCGTGGATCTAGACGAATACAAAATCAAACCGCCGCCGGTGGAGATGGCCCGGGAACTTGGCTGTGATCACTGGCCGGAAAAGTCCGCGTTGATCAAGCACCTCAAGCATTCTGCCGTGGTCGGCCAGCCCGGCGAATTCAAGCCGCTCATTCTGGATGCGCAAAACCGCCTCTACCTTCAACGTTACTGGAAATATGAAGCGGAACTGGCGGCGACCATCCTGCGCTTGGCCAGCGAAAAAATCCCGCCGGTGACTGCGCAAAAATTAAAAGCCAGATTGTTCCGGTTGTTTCCCGAAGTCGGCAGAGAAACGGTCGATTGGCAGTCGGTCGCCGCATTTGCCGCGCTGCGCCGGCGGCTGTGCATCATTTCCGGCGGACCGGGCACCGGCAAAACGCGCACCGTCGTCGTGCTGCTCGCGCTGCTGCTCGAACAAAATCCTGCGCTGAACATCGCGCTGGCCGCGCCGACCGGCAAGGCCGCCGCCCGCCTGCAGGATGCTGTGAAAAACGCGCAGGCCGCGCTGGCTTGCGATTCGGCCATCAAAGACCGCCTGCCGACGAACGCGAGCACCATTCACCGGCTGCTCGGTTCCATCCCCGACTCCGCGCATTTCCGGCACAACGCCGAAAATCCGCTGCCGTTCGACATGCTGGTCGTTGACGAGGCCAGCATGGTGGATCTTGCGCTGATGGCGAAATTGGTCGCCGCCATTCCTGATACCGGCCGGCTCATTTTGCTCGGCGACAAGGATCAGCTCGCATCCGTCGAGGCTGGCGCGGTGCTCGCCGACCTGTGCAACGGCGACCAGCCGCGTTCATTTTCCCGCGAGTTCATGGCTGATTTCAAGGCTGTCACCGGCCGGTCGCTGCCGGCTGCCACCGGCGTTGCCTCCGAACTGTCTGATTGCATTGTGGAACTGCAAAAAAATTACCGGTTCGGCGATCGCAGCGGCATCCACCGCCTCAGCCGCGCCGTGAATGAGGGTGATTCCGAAACGGCCCTGGCCACGCTGCGCGACTCCGCCAGTTTGCCCGATTCGCAAATAACGTGGCAAACGCTGCCGCCGCCCGCCACGCTGAAAGCGGCGCTGAAACCGCATGTGTTGTCGCATTATCGAGCGTATCTGGAGGCCGTTGATCCGGCGAAAGCGCTGGCCGCGTTTGGCCGGTTTCGTATCCTGTGCGCCCTTCGGAACGGCCCCTACGGCGTGGAAAATCTGAACCGGCTCGTCGAGGAGATCTTGACCGAGGCCGGTCTCATCCACGCCCACGAACGCTTTTACGCGGGCCGGCCGGTCATGGTCGTCCGCAATGATTATCACCTGAAGCTGTTCAACGGCGACATCGGGTTCGTCCGCGTTGGTGCGAACCGGGAGCTGCGTGCCTGTTTTGCCGGCCCGGAACAGACGCTGCGGGAAATTCTGCCGTTGCGCCTGCCCGGGCACGAAACGGCCTACGCCATGACCGTCCACAAAAGCCAGGGCTCGGAGTTCGCGCGCGTGCTGCTGATTCTGCCGAAAGACGACAGCGCCGTGCTGACGCGCGAACTGGTTTACACCGGCCTCACCCGCGCCAGCACCGAAGTCGAGCTGTGGGCCGATCCGGAACTTTTCGCCACCGCCGTCCGGCGCAAGATCAGCCGGCGCTCCGGTTTGCGCGAGGCGTTGTGGCCGTCTGTTTAAGAACACGCGGTTTTTGCTCCCGCTGCCGGCCCTTCGCGCTTACGCTGTGGACACATGGCCAGCATCGGCAAACGTAATTCCCTCGCGATCATCCGCGCGTCGCAACCCGGCCTTTATCTCGACGGCGGCGAACTGGGCGAAATCCTGCTGCCCGGCCGCTACATTCCCGCCGGCCTCGCGCCCAAACAAAAGCTCGATGTGTTTGTCTATCGCGACTCCGAAGACCGCCTCGTGGCCACGACGGAAAAACCGCACGCGATGGTCGGCGAATTCGGTTACATGAAAGTCAAGAGCGTCAATCCCCAGGTCGGCGCGTTTCTTGACTGGGGCCTCGCCAAAGATTTGCTCGTGCCGTTCAGCGAACAGGAATTTCCCCTGCGCGCCGGTGAGTGGATAGTCGTTTATGTCGGCCTTGATGTGCGGTCCAACCGCATCATCGCCAGCACGCGGTTGAACCGCCATTTGAACCGCGACACGCCGGCGTATCGCGATGGCCAGCCAGTGAATATTTTCGTCACCGCCAAAACGCCGCTCGGCTACAACGCCATCGTGGACAACGCGCATTTCGGATTGCTCTACAAGGATCAGCTCGCCTACGCGCTCAAGATCGGCGCGCGGATGAGAGGCTTTGTCCGCACCGTCCGCCCGAATGGGAAAATTGATTTGAGCCTCGACGCCAGCGGCTACAAGCGTGTCGCGCCGTTGACGGATTTAATTGTCACCGCGCTCAAGATAAGCGGCGGCAGGCTGCCGTTCGATGACGACAGTTCGCCGGTCGAAATCCGGCAGCATTTCAACGTGAGCAAAAAGGCGTTCAAGCAGGCGCTCGGCAAACTTTACAAGACGCGCCGCATCGGCTTCACCCAGCCGGGCATCGAATTGCTGGACAATGAAACGTGGTGGCCCGGCGCCAAACTAAAACCATGAGAGACCAAATCATCCGGTTGCTCGGACAAAAAGACTACGTGCCGTTGAGCGCGGAAAATCTGATGCGCCATCTGCGCGTGACGCCGGAAACCGAGCCGGAATTTCAACGCACGCTCCGCAAGCTGGAGCGCGACGGCCAAATCGCCTGCATCAAGGGCGCGCGCTATACCCTCGCGAGCGACGCGGATTTGATTCCCGGCCGCATCCGCATGAACCGTTCCGGCCGCGGCTTTCTCCAGCCGGATGATCCGACCCTCAAGGAAATTTCCATCGCCGAGAGCGCCACCGGCACGGCGTTGCACGAGGACCGTGTGCTCGTGCGCCGCGATGTGCGGCGGAAGAATTTTCGCGAAGGCGAGCAGGAGAATGGCACGGTCGTCCGCATTCTCGAACGCCAGCGCACGCAGATTGTCGGCACGCTGGCGCAGAGCAAACAGTTTCTCTACGTCATCCCCGATGATCCGCGCATTCCGCATGACGTTTATGTGACGCCGCCGCGCGACGTGGGCCGGAAGGCGAACCTGGGCGACAAAGTCGTCGTCGAGCTGCGCGAATGGGAATCGCGCCACAGCAATCCCGAGGGCGAAATCATCGAGGTGCTCGGGGCGCCGGATGAGGAAGGTGTGGACATGCTGTCCGTGCTGCGCCAATACAATCTGCCGCTGCATTTTCCCAAGGCCGTGCTGGCGGAGGCGCACGCCATCGGCAATGTGGTTCACGAAAAAGATCTCGCCGGCCGCCTCGACTGCCGCGCGCACAACGTCATCACGATTGACCCCGATGACGCGAAGGATTTCGACGACGCCATCTGCCTCGAAAAGATATCGCCGGAGCAATGGCGCTTGTGGGTGCACATCGCGGACGTGTCACATTACGTCAAGCCCGGCACTGCGCTCGACGAAGAGGCGCGTAAACGCGGCAACTCGACTTATCTCGTGGATCGTGTCATTCCGATGCTGCCGGAGGCGTTGAGCAACGAACTTTGCTCGCTCAAGCCGAACGTGGATCGCCTGACCAAGTGCGTGGAATTTCTCATATCGCACGACGGGCGCGTATTGAACGCGAAATTTCATTCGGCCGTCATCCATTCACAACGACGGTTCACTTACCAACAGGTGTTGGCGATTTTGCAACGCGAACCGGCGGATGAGCCGATTGAGCAGATGCTGCATCAGGCGCATCAACTCGCGCAGAAGATCCGCAAGCACCGGTTCAAGAATGGTTCGTTGGATTTGGATTTTCCGGAAACGAAAATCCGGCTGGACGAGCAAGGGAAGGTTTTACGCATCGAGAAAAATGAGAATGACGTGTCGCACCAGCTCATCGAGGAATACATGCTGCTCGCGAACGAAGCCGTGGCGACGCGCCTGATGAACCTGCGCATACCGGCGATTTATCGCATCCACGAGGAGCCCGACGCGCGCCGGTTGCAGGAATACCGACAGGAAGTCATGGCGCACAATGTCCAGTGTGGCAACCTCAGCCAGCCGTCCGAAGTGCAAAAGCTACTGGCGAAGCTCGGCACCATTCCCATCGGCTCGGCGCTGAAAATCGGTTTTCTGAAATCGCTGATGCGTGCCTGCTACTCCGTCGAACCGCTCGGCCATTACGGTCTGGCGAAGAAGAAATACACGCACTTCACCTCGCCCATCCGCCGCTACGCTGACTTGGTGGTGCATCGCGCACTGTTCGACAAGAATGCGGTGAAGGGTGCCGCGCTCAAGGAAATCGCCGAACACATTTCTGTGACCGAGCGCAATTCCGCCGATGCCGAGCGCGACAGCAAGGACGTGAAGTTGTTCGCCTTCCTGAACGCGCAATTGGAATCCGGCGAGCCCATCAAATATCCTGCGCTCGTGACCGACGTGCGCAACTTCGGTTTCTTTGTGGATGTGCCCGGTCTCGCGATGAGCGGGCTGGTGCCGCTTTCGACCATCGAGGACGACTTTTATGTGTTCGACGAAGCACGGAGAAATCTTGTGGGCCGCCGCACGCGCCGGATGATCCGCCTCGGTGACCGGTTGACCGTGCAGGTGGCGAAGGTGGACCGCTTCAAGAAACAGGTGGATTTTTGTCTCGCCGTCGACGAGCAAAAAGCGGCTCCGACCCGTCCGCAGATTTCACGACCGACGCCGGCCCGTCACCAGCCATTCCAACCGCAGAAAAAATCTGCGCCGTATCCGCAGAAAGAAAAATATCCCAAGTCCGCGCCTTCGGGAAAACCGCTTTGGAAAGATTCCACGCGTTCAGATTCCAGGCCGGGCCAGTCGCGGCGGGAGGATGCCCGCGCCTCCGAATCCAAGCCGATGTTCCGCACGTCCGGTTCACAACTGCCGACGTCGCAACGGCCATTGCTGAAAGCCAGCGGCAGCAGCCGCTTTTCCAAACGCCGTCGCTGAGTCGGCCACACACAATTTCCGGTGAGAACCGGTTCAATTTGTGTCACCCGACCCGTTTTTCTTGGCTGAGCGCTGTTCGGCAAAAAAACTGCGCAACAGTTCGCGGCATTCCTCCAGCCGCACGCCGGAGGTGATTTTGCAACGATGGTTCAGCGTGGGGAATTGCAACAGGTTCAGCGCGCCGCCCGCCGCGCCGCCTTTCGGGTCGCCCGCGCCAAACACCACCCGCGCCAGCCGCGTGTGCACAATCGCGCCCGCGCACATGGGACACGGCTCCTTGGTGACGTAAAGCGTGCAATCCGTGAGCCGCCAGTCGCCCACGGCATTTTCCGCCTGCGTGAGCGCGAGCATCTCCGCGTGCGCGGTGGCGTCCTTGAGCATCTCCACCTGGTTAAACGCGCGGGCGATGATTTTTCCCGCGCGCACGACCACCGCGCCGACCGGCACTTCCTCGCGCTCGTAAGCCTTCGCCGCCTGGCGCAACGCCTCGCCCATGAAATAATCGTCGCTGTGCAGGTCAATGATGGGTTCGCTCATTTGGTTTCCTCCAAACTCCATTCATTACGTCCATCGGCGTGGCAGTGGCAGTGCGCCGCGAAAAATCCGCCGCGATATTGCCAGAACCACGGCCAGATTTGCTCGCGGTCGGTCTGCGGAATTTTCAACGCCGCAATTTTTTCGCGCGGGAAAAATTCAAAGCGTCCTTCGTCCATCGGTGGCGGCAGCACCGACAATTTTTTCTTCACCTCGAACAAAAACATCAGCCAGTGCGTCTGGCCTTGATAACCGTGTTCGCTGATAAGTCCGGCGAGATGCAAATCGGACGGCGCGAGTTGCAGGCCGATTTCCTCGCGCGTCTCGCGGGCGGCGCAGGCGTAAGGCGATTCGCCGAGGTCCATCTTGAGCTTGCCGCCGCACGGACTCCAAAAGCCGCGGTTCGGCTCCTGCGCGCGTTCGAGCAGGAGGATTTCATCGCGCTCATTAAATACGTAGAGCAGCGTGGCGATTTTGTAAGGCAAAGCCATGGCAAATCATTAACCGCGAAATACACGAAACACACGAAAAAACTCTGACACGGATTTCACGGATTATCACAGATTGAATCCGTGTTAATCCGTGAAATCCGTGTCTAAAAATAAAATTCCATTGTCACCACGCGCCAAAAACTTAAACTGTCCGCTCGCTTTCATGAAAACTTACAACATCGCAGCACTCGCCGGCGACGGCATCGGCAACGAAGTCATGCGCGAAGCCATAAAGGTTTTGCGCGCCACGGAAAAGAAATTCGGCTTCCAACTCAACATCACCGAAGCGCCGGTCGGCTGGGCCGGCATTGACGCGGCTGGAAAAGCTTTGCCGGACGCTACGCTCGCGCTGTGCAAAAAATCCGATTCCATTTTGTTCGGCTCCGTCGGTTTGCCCGACCGCGACCCGACGATTCCCAAGGAAGAACGCCCCGAACGCGCCGCGTTGCTGCGGCTGCGCAAGGAATTTGGTTTGTTTGCGAACCTGCGTCCGGTGTCGCTGCCGAAAGTTCTCGCGCACGCGTGCCCGCTCGCAAAGGAACGTCAGGGCGATGGCATTGACATTTTGGTCGTGCGCGAGCTGACCGGCGGCATGTATTTCGGCCAGCCGAAAAAGACGGATGATTTGGGTGGTGGCAATTTCCGTGCGATTGACACGATGGTTTACACCACGCCGGAAATCGAGTGCATCGCGCATGTCGCCTTCAAAGCTGCGCAGTTGCGCCGGAAAAAATTGACGAGCATCGACAAGGCGAACGTGCTGGAGAATGGGATTTTGTGGCGCGAAGTTGTCACGCGCGTCGGTAAAAATTATCCCGACGTGACGCTGGAGCACATGTTCGTGGACAACGGCGCGATGCAGCTCATGCTCAAGCCTACGCAGTTCGACGTGATGCTGTGCGAAAATATGTTCGGCGACATTTTGAGCGACGAAGCGGCGGCGCTGGGCGGTTCGCTCGGAATGTTGCCCAGCGCGAGCCTCGGCGCGACGAACGGCAACCAGACTTTCGGCTTCTACGAACCCGCCGGCGGCACCGCGCCGGACATCGCTGGGAAAAATTTGGCGAATCCGATCGCGCAAATTTTGTCGAGCGCGCTGATGCTGCGGCACAGCTTCGGTTTGAACGACGCGGCGGCGGCGATTGAAAAGGCCGTGGCCGCAGCCATCAATGCAGGCAACCGCACCGGCGACATTTACAGTCCGATTGAGACGACGGCAAAGCGCGTCGGCACCACGCAGATGGGCGACGCGATTGTGGCGGCGATTTGAAGCGTCACGGATACCAGACCAATTCGGGGTTGTTGGTGATGACGGCCCCGATGAAGTCGCGAAAAGCCGACAAATTGAAGCGCTGAACGTGACCGTCGAGAAAAACAAACTGCGCGCCGCCGCTGTGCAAGTTTGTGTGGACAAAACTGACGGAGCCAAGTGCCGGATCATTCTTGCTGTCAAACAACCAAACCACTCTTGAAGCGTTCGGAACAGCGGTGAGTTTCATCTGGGGATTATTGTTGGCCCCCGTGCCATTGATGTTCTCATTGAGGCAATAATGAAAAAGATTATGGCTGTTTCCCGACGCCGAAAAGTTTGCACGGCGAGGATTTGATGGGCAAATCCAAATCGAACTGCCTGTGTCGGCGGAAATATTTGTGCGCCACGGCATGTCTGCATAACGCGGCAACTGGAGCAAAGCCGGAAGCTGGACATACCATGCTTGGTAAGTCGGATCGGCAAGGTTGGCATCGGTGGGAGTGCCCGTGCCGGTGCCTTCCGGCGGTAAAATATCGTTGTTGTCAGCGGCGTAAATATGCATCGCCAGGCCCCATTGCTTGAGATTATTACGGCAGGAGATGGCCTTGGCCGTTTCCTTCGCCCGGTTCAACGCGGGCAGCAGCATGGCCGCCAGGATCGCGATGATGGCGATGACCACCAGCAGTTCTAAGAGCGTGAAAGCGCAGCCGGATTGCCGGGAAGTTTTCACCTTAAAAAATCCTGCGGGTGGTGCATTTTTGCAAATAAAATTTCCGTGGCGTGTGAACGTAAAGACGTTAAGCTCCGTCCAACAAAAATCATCCGTGCCTATGAAAATCATTTTCACCGGTCTGTTGCTGGCCTCGGCTCTCGCGCTTCGCGCTGCTGACACCAACGCGCCCGCTGCCGCCAAGGAAATCAATGCGCTCGCCAAAATCCCCGATGCCTCCCATGCGCCGGTGTGCGTGACTAACACCGTTGCCATCGCCGGTGAACGTGTCACCTATGTCGCCGAGACTGGCATGCTGCCGTTGCTCAAGGCCGACGGCACGTCGCGCGCCTCCATTTTTTACGTCGCCTACACGCGCACGGACGGCAAGGCTGATGCCAGGCGTCCCGTGACCTTTTGCTTTAACGGCGGTCCCGGATCGGCCTCGGTCTGGCTGCACCTGGGTGCGCTCGGCCCGCGCCGCGTGAAGATGAACGAGGACGGCTCCTTGCCCGCGCCGCCGTTTGCGCTGGTGGACAATGAATTTTCCCTTCTCAACGCCAGCGATTTGGTGTTCATCGACCCGGTGGCGACCGGTTTCAGCCGGCCGGCGAAGGATGAGAAGACCGACCAGTTCTTTGGCGACTCGGGTGATTTGGAGTCCGTTGGCGAATTCATGCGGCTCTGGACCACGCGCCACGACCGTTGGCTCGCCCCGAAATTTGTCTGTGGCGAGAGCTACGGCGTCTTTCGCGCCGCCGGCCTCGCGGATCATCTGCGCGGCCGCTACGGCATGTATCTGAACGGCCTCATCCTCGTCTCCGGCGTGCTGGATTTCGGCACCATCAGCGGCGGCACCGGCAACGATCTGCCGTATCCGCTCATCCTGCCGGCTTACACGGCGGCGGCGCATTTCCACAAGAAATTGTCGGCAGACTTGCAAGCCGACCTGACGAAAGCGCTCGCCGAGGCGCGTGAATTTGCGAAGGGCGAATTTTCTTCGGCCTTGCAGCAAGGCGCGGCGCTGCCACAGGCCGCGAGGGAGAAAATTGTCGCCGAACTTGTGCGGCTTACCGGCCTGAAAGCCGCCATTTTTGAGGACAACAATCTGCGCGTGGATCCGTCGGTCTTTCGTAAGCAGCTATTGCATGATGACGGCTTGATTCTTGGTGCCTATGACGCGCGGTTGACCGGGCGTGATGGCGACGCGGCGGCGCAGGGCGCGGGTTTTGACCCGTCGGCGGCGGCGGTGACCGGGCCGTTCTCGGCGGCGATGAATGCCTATGTGCGCCGCGAACTGAAATTCGAGGACGATCTCCCGTATGAGCTGATCGCCGGCGTGCAGCCGTGGAATTACGGCGTGCGCAATAATTTTGCCAACGCCAGCGACCGCTTGGCCGCGGTGATGAACCAGAATCCGTATCTGAAAATCCTCGTGCTCGGCGGCCGGTGCGATCTGGTCTGCCCGATTGACACGATGCGTCATAGTCTTGGCCATATGCCGCTGGCGGATGCCTACCAGAAGAATATCACTTTCGCCGAGTTTGAGGCCGGCCACATGATGTATATCAACCGGCCCGACTTGAAGAAGTTTCAGGAGGTTGTCGGCCAATTTGTCCGGCCCTGACGGAAAGCCTTACGGAGGCGTGCTAAAATTCTGGGCGGGTGGAGCTTTCACAAAGCTCGTTTCGCGCAGATAAATCGGCTCTAACTTGTCTCCAGTGACAAAACCGGCGCAGCCTGCCGTCAGTTCGGCCAGTCGCGCCGCCGGCGGGAAGAGTCGCGTTGCCTGTTCTGGCCCGACAATAATTTCACCGGCGGCCCGCAACGCTTCAACTTCCGTTCCCGACACGATTTTCAACGGAGAGACTTCGCTGTGTCCGGTTGCAGAAATTTCCCATGTCGCCAGATAAAATTCCCCACGCCGCGCGTCGATGACGACGTTCACCCGGCCTAAAATTTTTTGCGCCTGCGCTTGGGCGGCGATGGCTTCTGCGCTGCTCACGCCGATCAATTTCACTGCGCGCGCCAGTTGCCAACCCTGCGCCACGGCGATCGCCGCGCGGATGCCGGTGTAACTGCCCGGCCCCAGCCCGACGGTGACGATTTCGATTTCTTCGCGAGCGATTTTTGCGTCGGTCAGAACCTTTTCAATCAGGCCAAACGCATTTGTCCCGCGTCCGCCGGTCTGTTCGACGGCTTCCGCCAAAACGGCTCCGGCGCGCGCCAGCGCCACGCTCCGCCGCTCAGATGAAAATTCAAGCGCCAATATCGTCATAGGAAATTTTTCGCTCTGTTTCACCGATGGTTTCAATCCGTATCTTTTTCAAACCGCCAATCGGCAATCGGCAATCGGCAATCCGCTCCGCCCATTCCACCACGCTCACACCGTCCGGCGACAGATATTCCTCGATACCTGCGTTCAAAATCTGCTCCGGTGTCTCCAGCCGATACAAGTCGAGATGAAACAACTTCAGCCGGCCGCCGCCGTATTCGTTCACCAAAGTGAATGTCGGCGAATGCACGCGACCGGCGATGCCCAGTCCGCAAGCTAGCCCGCGAACGAACTGCGTCTTGCCCGCTCCAAGATCGCCGCTCAACGCGATGACCCAACCGCGCGCTGCCTTGCGCCCGAATTTTTCACCGAGCAATTCAGTGTCCGCCGGACTATGCGAAATGAACGTAGCCATGCGCGTTGAGTTTGTGCGACCCGTTTTTGTCACGGAGTAAAACACCTTCGCCTCCAACGATTTTTCCGATGCAAGTCAGTTTAGTCTCCGGAAATCTTTTCTTCCACCCATCCAACAGTTTCACCGCGTCTTTGCTGGCGACGGTGAACAGCAACTCAAAATCTTCGCCATCAGTCAGTGCCGCGAGCACCGCTGGTTTGGCGGAGGAGTTTTCCCGTGCTTGTAATTTTGCCGCGCGCGAAATCGGCAGCGACGATTTCAAAATCTCCGCCCCGACTTGGCTGGCGTTGACGATGTGCCGCAGATCGCTGGCTAGTCCGTCGCTCAAATCCATCAGCGCGTGGAGATGAAAGTTTTCCGCCAGCCACTGCGCTTCTTCCAGCCGCGGCTCAAATTCCAGATGCTTGCCGGCAAGCGAACCACCGAGTTCGCCGGTGACAAAAATGGCGTCCCCGACCTTTGCACCGCTGCGCAAAACCTGTTTTCCGCGCGGCACGGTGCCGAGCAGTGAAATCGAAATCAAAATCCGTTCCGGATTGGTCGTCGTCTCGCCACCGACGATGGCGACGCCGACTTTTTCCGCGAGCGCGTTCAGGCCTTCGTAGATCTTACCGACGAATACAGCGTCAAAATTCTTCGGCAGCGCAATTGTCACCAGCGCCGCTGTCGGCGTGCCGGCCATCGCGGCGATGTCGCTCAGGCAGCGGGCCAGTGCCTTGCGACCGATTTTTTCCGGCGGTGTTTGTTTGGTGAAATGAATTCCCTCCACCACCGCATCGGTTTTGAACAAAACCAGTTTTTCCGGCACGCCAAGATCCAGCACGGCACAATCATCGCCCGCGCTGGTCACGACGCTTGCATTCACCGGCAGGTTTTTTGTCAGTCGTGCGATGAGGTCAAATTCGTTCATCGGGATTGGGTGATTAAAATGATCACGTTGACCGCGTTGAACGCGGCATGCGCAGCCATGGGTGCCAGCAGGCCTTCCGTCTTTTCATAAAGCCAGGTGAGCACCAGGGCAAAGACGAACAGCGGCAGGAACACCGGCGCGCTGCCGTGGATGGCAGCGAACAGCAGGCTCGCGCCCAGCCAGCCGCATTTTGGCCAGCCCATCTTTTTGGCGGCGGAAAACAGCAGTCCGCGAAAGAAAAACTCCTCCGCCAGCGGTGCTATCACGATGGCGAAAAATCCCAGATACGCGCGCAATCCGGCGGATTTCGCGTTCAGAATGGTTTCGACGGCGCGTTGGTCCGTCAACGGCCAGCCCAGCTTTTGGAGCAGCAGTTCCGAAATAAATTTCAGTCCGAACATCAACGGCAAAACCGCCAGCAGCGCGCCCGCCGCCAGCCACAAATGCCGCGGCCAGGCGGCGGTTTCCAAACCGGACACCTCGCGCCAGGTGATATCGTGAAATTTCAGGAAGAAAATTCCCGCCACGATGACGGCACCGTGAAAGCCCAGCGTCGCCAGCACCACGCTGCCGACGTCGTCCGGGGTTTTGAAGTCGGCGACGCCTGTGCGCCGCAGCAGCTCCACTGCGAGATTGGCGGAAAAGAAGGCCGCCATGATGCCGCCGACCAGCGCCAGCACCATTTCCGGTTGCCATGGTTTTTTCCACAACACGCCCAGAGCGTAGCTGACGCCGCCGCGTGAGACGATTTCAATTTTGGCGGGTTTACTTTTCGGCAATTTGGTGAATCTTGTGCCCGTGCCGCACCAATTCACCAACTCGCTTGCGAAGGAAAAATCGCCCTACCTGCTCCAACACGCGCACAATCCCGTGGACTGGTTTGCGTGGGACGAAACCGCCTTCGCCAGGGCGCGCGCGGAAAGCAAGCCGATTTTTTTGAGCATCGGTTACTCGACCTGCCACTGGTGCCATGTCATGGAGCGCGAAAGTTTTGAGGATGAGAAAGTCGGGAAATTTCTGAGTGAACATTTTGTCAGCATCAAGGTGGATCGCGAGGAGCGGCCGGATGTGGACAAGATTTACATGACCTTCGTGCAGTCCACGACCGGCAGCGGTGGCTGGCCGCTGAATGTTTTTCTAACGCCGGAGTTGAAGCCGTTTTTTGGCGGCACTTATTTTCCGCCGGACGCGCGTTACGGTCGTCCCAGCTTTTTGCAACTGCTCGAACAAATCGCAAACCTCTGGCGCGAGCGCAAAATAGAAATTGCCGCCAGCGCCGATGAATTGCACGCGCGGCTGGAACTCGTCACGGCGCGCCATGCGAAGGAAAATTCCCCGCTGACGCCGGCGGTTTTGCTGCACGCGCTGGAGCAATTCAAGGCCGCCTACGATTCAGTGAACGGCGGCTTCGGCGACGCGCCCAAATTTCCGCAGCCGAGCATTCCGGCGTTCGTTTTGCGCGCCGCAAAACGCTTCGGCGACGAAGCGGCGACAAAGATGGTTTTGCACACCTGCGAAAAAATGGCGGCGGGCGGCATCCACGATCAGCTCGGCGGCGGTTTCGCGCGCTACGCCGTGGATGCGGAATGGCTCGTGCCGCATTTTGAAAAAATGCTCTACGACAATGCGCAACTCGCGCAGTTGTATCTCGACGCGTTTCTCGTCAGCGGCGATGCGCGCCACGCAGAAGTTGTCCGCGACATTTTGGATTATGTGCTGCGCGACATGACGCATCCCGACGGCGGATTTTTTTCCGCCGAGGACGCCGACAGCGAAGGTCACGAGGGCAAATTCTACTGCTGGACGCACGACGAACTTTCCAAACTGCTCTCACCCGAGGAATTCATCGTCGCGGCATATCATTTCGGCATCACGAAGGAGGGCAACTTTGTTGACCACAGCCATCCGCAGTCGTTGCGCGAGCAAAATGTCTTGAGCGTGGTTAATCCGGTGGCAAAAGCCGATGAACCACTACTCGGGGCGGCAAAAACAAAAATGCTGGCCGTGCGGAGTAATCGCATCCGCCCGCATCTTGACGACAAAATCCTCGCGTCGTGGAACGGCCTGATGCTCGGCGCGTTCGCGCGCGCCGGAATTGTTTTGGGCGAACAAAAATATCTTGCCGCAGCGGAAAAGAATCAGGAATTCATCCGCAGCATACTGTGGGACGAGAAAACTAAAACGCTCTTTCACCGCTGGCGCGATGGCGAGCGCAATCAAGTCCAGTTGCTTGAAGGTTACGCCTTTCTGCTCGATGGCGTGATTCATCTTTACGAGTCCACGCTGAATCCGGCGCACCTTGATTTCGCCCGCGAACTCGCTACGGCGATGCTGGAAAAGTTTTACGATCCCGCGAACGGCGGTTTCTGGCAAAGTCCGGCGGGCACGAACGATTTGATTCTGCGAATCAAGGACGATTACGACGGCGCGGAACCGAGCGGCAATTCCATCACCACGCTCGCGCTGCTAAAGCTCGGCAAAATCACCGGCGAAGAAAAGTTCACCGCCGCCGCGGAGCAAACGCTCCAGCTTTTCGCCGGACGTTTGGAGAAACAGCCCGCCGCGCTGGCGTTTCTGCTGCACTCGCTGGATTTCTGGCTGGATGAACCGCGTCGCGTGGTGATTTGTGGAGACACGAATTCCACGAATTATCACGAATTGCTCCGGGCTGCGCACTCGGTGTATCAGCCGAATAAAATTGTTCTTGGCAACACCGGCGCCGTCGAGCCGTTCGCCAAAACTTTGACGGCAAAAAATTCCGCCACCGCATTTGTCTGCACTGGCAACGCGTGCCAGCCGCCGACGGGCGACGCACAAATTCTCCGCGAACAACTGAAGTAGGATTTTCCTTTCGTGTGTTTCGTGGTTAAATTTCCATCGTTAACATGAGCGATTTTGAAACCAGATTTGGCGGCATTGCGCGACTTTACGGCAAGGCGGGGTTGGAAAAATTGCGCGTGGCACATGTCGGCGTCGTCGGTATTGGCGGTGTTGGCACCTGGGCGGCAGAGGCGCTCGCTCGTTCTGGCGTCGGTGCGATTACGCTCGTGGACTTGGATGAAGTGTGTGTAACAAACATCAATCGCCAGCTTCACGCGCTCACCGAAACCGTAGGGCGCTCCAAAGTCGAAGCGATGGCCGAACGTATCCGCGCCATCAATCCCGAATCTCTTGTGGCGGCGGAACAGAATTTTTTTAACGCGCAGACGGCGGAAAAACTGCTCGCCCCGAAATTTGATTTCATCGTGGATGCGATCGACGATGTGACCAACAAAGTTTTGCTGCTCGTGCAGTGCCGTGATAAAAAAATTCCCGTCATCACTTCCGGCGGCGCGGGCGGACGGCGCGAACTGACTTCCGTGCGCGTTGGCGATTTGTCGCAGGCCAGCCACGACAAACTGCTCGCCGAAGTGCGGCGGCAGTTGCGGACGGAATATGGTTTTCCCGCTGGTCAATCGGTGATGAATGTGGCGTGCGTCTATTCTGTCGAGCGCACGGTTTATCCGCAAGCGGACGGCTCGGTTTGCGAAATGCGTTCGGCTGCCGAGGACGGGACGCGGCTGAATTGCAACGGCGGCCTCGGCTCGGCGACTTTTGTGACGGGCGCGTTCGGTTTCGCGGCGGCGGGATTTGTGGTGCGGAAAATTGCAGAGAGCTGATTACAAATTTCTGAACAGCCGCAGGAAATTTTCTTCCACGCGCGCGGCCAGTGATTCTGTTTTTTCACCGAGAAATTCCGCGAGGCCGACATAGACTGCGACTAGGTTGGCCGGATGGTTCAGCGGCTGGCCGTCCGCGCCGGTGAGCAGATGTAAAATATTCTCCAGCGGCAAATGCTGATCCGGCGAGTCGGTTTCGATGAGCACCCGGTCGGCGGGAACTTTGCGAAAAGTCTCGCGCTGCTTCAGTTTGCGTTCGTGCAAAAAGTAGCCGGGAAAACTGAAATACGCACCAAGTTTGGCGAACGCGGGAACCATTTCCGCCGGTCCGCCGAAACTGTGCAGCAAGAAACCGCGAGCCGGACGAGGATTGGTTTGAATCAGTTCGAGCAATCGTCCCCATGCTTGCAAACAATGGATGCTCACGGGCAGATTTCTTTCGGCGGCGATTTTGAGTTGCGCGAGAAAAACTTCTTCCTGACCAGCGTAAGCCAAATCTGGTTTCCAGCGGTCGAGGCCGATTTCGCCGACGGCGGACGGAACTGCGTCCAAATATCTTTCCAGATTTTTCAACCATTCCGGCGTGCGTTCGCGCAAATACCACGGATGATAACCGAAGCTCGGTAGCACCATTTTGTTTTCCCGCATCAACGCCAAAACTTGCGGCCAGTCGCTTTCGCATGCGCCGTTCACGACCATTTTTGCGATGCCATTTTTTTCACACGCGGCGAGTAATTCACTTTGGCGGCCGGCGAAACGGTCGTCCTGCAAATGATTGTGCGCGTCGTAGAAATTCATTTGGCGTTCGCCTCCGCAAACTGCCGGATGCGCCCCCAGACTTTGGCGAGCGCGTTGCGGCGGTTCGGCGTGAGGTGCTGCGTGATGCCGAGCGGCGCGAGAAACTGCGGGTCATGCGCCAGAATTTCCGCCGGCGCGTGACCACTGTAATATTCGCACAGCAAACCGGCGACGGCTTTGACCACGAGCGAATCGGAATCACAGGCGAAGAAAGCGTTGCCGACGCGGAATTCGGCAACGAACCAGAGTTTTGCGAGGCAGCCGGGAATCAAATTTTCATTCGTGCGCAGTGCCGGGGCGAGCGGCGGGAGTTTTTTCGCGCGTTCTACGAGTAACGCCAATCGGTCCTGCCCGTTTTTCAACGCGCCCAGTTCGGCGGTGAGTTGGATTTGTTTTTCCGCGAGGTTCATGGCGCGGAAACGATGTTAATCCGTGTGTGGCTGTTCCGCTTCCGGGGATGATGGCGGTTCTTCGCGCTTTTCCATCTGCTCACGGGGTGGTTGCTGGCGCGGTTCCTCGCGGCGCGGCTGGGGCCGCTGCGGTGGCTGGAAGCGTTGGGACGGCTGTTGCTGCCGTTGCGGCTGGATACGGCGCAACGCGCGGCGCAGCTCCTCAAGCTCACGTTCGTCAGCGATTTTTTGCCGTTCGGCGATCTCTACGAGTTCAAGCACTTCATCCATCTGGTCGTGCAAATCCTTCAGCGCTGTGGCAATGAACATCGCGTGTTCGACCGCCTGGGTGATGGCGGTCGGTGTAGCGGGACGAAAATCAGCAGGTTTTACCCACTGGCGCTGCGCCGGCGGAATGCGTGGCGGCGGTTGCGGCGGGCGTTCTTCGCGGCGGTCATCCCGGCGCGGTTCACGGCGCATGTCGCGTTGCGATGGGCGAGCCGGCGGCAGATCGGAAGCAGCCTCAGCTGCCGGTTCCGGTTCGTGCGCTTCCGCAGATGACGCTACTTCGTGCGAGCTGAAACCTTCCGGCACATCGGAATGCGGCTCGCGAAAACCGCCGGTTGGTTCGGCCTCGTGTTCGCCGGGCGGCGCAGATTCAACGGCTTCAACCGGGGCTCCGGTTTCTCCACCGGTTTCGGCGATTTCCGGCGTGGGTGAAATTTCCCCGGCACCGGGCGCTCCGGGTTTGGTCGCTACCGGACGGAGGCCGCGACCACGACCGCCACGACGACCACGACGACGGCTGTTGCCAGCAGAACGGCGCTGCGCGGGTGTGTTTAGATTGGATTGTTCGTCAGGCACAAAATTAAATATGCTTCCGTGAGGATGGCGGCTTGGGGCGCAAAAGCAATGGCGAATTATGCCGACTTCTTCACAAACAGCGCCAGCGATGCGGTGAAACCGTGGAGAAAATTCTTGTCGCCGATGGGGCCCATTTCGCCGTTGCAGAAAAATCCGGCGATGCCTGTCGGGCCGAAATGCGCCTGCACCAGTTCGGAATCGTGGCTGGGGCGGCCGAACAGGTTTTTGCCGCGCCCGTTGCAGCAAAAAAGGCAGCCGCCATAAACTTCCGTTTCTGCCAGCCGCGTCTGCTCACGCGCCAGCAATTCGTTCAAATCCTCGGACGCGGCGGCGGCATCGCGGCGCTGAAATTGGATTGTCTGACCCATGCGTGGCAACGCGCCAACGGCCAGCACGCCGGAGCTGGGGTCGCCACCGAGTAGGTTGCGAACGAGAAAATCGCCACGATGGAACTCGTCGAGGTATTCATTGACGACGAGGCCGATGTGGAGGTTGCCCTGCACCTTGCGCTGCTCCTCGGGCGGCAGGTTTTGCACCGTCTCGGACAGCACGGCATACGCCGGCCGGTTGGCGATATTGCGAATCAGATTTTGTTCGACACGTGTCAGCGTCCACGCCTCGCCGATGGGCGTGCAACCCTGCGAAATCACACCCGCCAGCGCCACCTCACCGCCGACCGCGATGGCCACGCCGCCGTCTTCAAACACTTCACCGTCGAGATACAATTGGGCGATCGGTTCGGGGAAATTACCGCTGGCCAAACCGCCATATACGGGCACGCCGGAATAATTTTTGTTCCATGACCGCAACCAGCTTTCCGCATCAAGGTGGAACGGATCCACAAACGCAAGCCACCCGTTGACCTTGTCTTTGGCGACACCATTTTCCACCGGCCAGAATTGGTCACCATCCGCTGCCGCAACTTGTTCCTGCGTGAAGCGAACACCTTTCAAGGTCGCGCCGGGCAGCGAATACAGCGCCAGCACGAGCCCGCCCGCACCTTCAATCTCTTCGGAGTTGGCGACTAGCCCGCCACCGGAACAGCCGACAAGTAGCGGAATTTGCGCGTGCAGTCGGAGGATTTCCAAAACCTGCGCCGCGTCCGCAAAAAATTTCGGCGACAGAAAGACGAGGCCGAGCGAAACGGTTTTTGCCGGCAGCCGTGCACGTAGCCGCCGCGCCCAGTCGGCGAGGCCGGCTTCGTTCATGCCGTCCGACCAATACGCCGCGATGGAGGTTTCTTCGCTCACAATTTCACTTCAACCATGCCACAACTTTTTCGCCCGCCCAAATATCTTCCACTTTTTGGCGTTCGCGCGCGACGGCAAATTTTTTGCCGCTGACAAGAATTTCCGCTGCCAGCGGACGCGTGTTGTAGGTGCTGGCCATCACGAAACCGTAGGCGCCAGCGCTCAACAGCGCCAGCCGGTCGCCTTCGCCGACTTTCGCGAGCGGCCGGTCTTTGCAGAAATAATCGCCAGATTCGCAAATGCCGCCGACGACATCGGACGAAACCGTCGCGGCGGATTTTTTCACGAGCGGCACGATTTCATGGTAGGAATCGTAAAACGCCGGACGAATCAGATCATTCATCGCCGCGTCCACGATGATGAAATTCTTTTTGCCCGTGCGCTTCACGTATTCCACCTGCGTGACGAGCGCGCCGGCGTTGCCGACGATGAAACGGCCCGGCTCAATCAGGATTTTCAGGCCGAGCGGTTTCAGCAGCGGCAGCAATTTTTCCGCGTAAACCGCCGGCGTCAAAATGCCTTTCGCCGCCTTGCTCTGCCACCACTCCTTTGAACCGCTGGCGAGCGCCGGATTGTAAATGATGCCGAGGCCGCCGCCGGGGCTGAAAAATTCCAGCGCGTATTTTTCCGCCAGTTTTTTGACGAGCGGCAGAACTTTTTTCACCGCCAGTTCGTAAGGCGTCACGTCCGTGAGCTGCGAACCGATGTGCATCTGCACGCCGCGCAGCCAGATGTTTTTCAGCTTGCTGGCGCGCGCGTAAATTGCCTCGACGTGCTCAAACTGGATGCCGAACTTGTTTTCGTAAGTGCCGGTCGTGATTTTGGAATGCGTCTTGGCCGACACGTTCGGATTGATGCGCACGGCAATTGGCGCGCGTTTTTTTAGCCGCGCTGCGACCTTGTTGATGCGGATGATTTCCGGTTCGCTTTCGCAGTTGAACGAATAAATTCCCTTGCGCAATGCGAATTCAATTTCCTTTTCCGACTTCGCCACGCCGGCGAACACGCATTTTTTCGGGTCGCCGGCGGCGGCGATGACGCGCTGCAATTCGCCCGCGCTCACCACGTCAAAGCCGCTGCCGCAATTGGCGAGCGTGCGCATCACGGAAAGATTGGAGTTTGCCTTCATCGCGAAGCAGATGAGGTGGTCGAGCGGCGCGAGTGCGTGGTCGAGTTTCTGAAAATGATCCTCCAGCGTAGCCTGCGAATAGACGTAGAGCGGCGTGCCGAATTTCCGGGCGAGCGCATCCACGCTGACCCCTTCACAGAACAGGTTTTTTCCGACGTAAAGAAAGCTGTGCATAAAGCCGGTAGTTTAGTGTCGGCCGCCGAAAGTTCAAGGTTCGTGAAAATTAAAAACCCGCCGGAGATTTCCGGCGGGTTTGAAAAATAAATCATTTACGGCTCGGCGATGATGGCGGCCCGCTGGCGGTGATATTCTTCGGGTGAAATCTGGTCGGCCTTATATTTGGTCAACAAAGCCTGCAGCCTTTCCTCCTTGGTGGCGGAAATCGGCAGGGCGGGCGCTGTGATGGGTTTGAGCCCCAATTCCTTGCCAATAAAAACCTTTGAATCCTCAGCCTGTTTGGCGCTTTTTGCCTTGGTCTGTGCAGCTTTCTTGGCCGCCTTCTCCGCATCCAGTTTTGCTTGCGCGGCTTTTTTGGCTTCGGCTTTTTGATGGGCAGCCTCCGCTGCAGCTTTTTTCTTGGCGAGCTTCTCTGCGTCCAATTTCGCTTGCGCGGCTTTCTCCGCATCCAACTTTGCCTGGATGGCATCAGCTTCTACCTTTTTTCTGGCCGCCTTCTCCGCATTCAGTTTTGCTTGGGCGGCCTTTTTGGCTTCGGCCTTTTGGCGGGCGGTTTCGGCCTCGGCCTTTTGTTTGGCAAGTTTCTCAGCGTCCAACTTTGCCTGGGCGGCCTTGTTCGCCTCTGCCTGTTTCTGGGCAGCTTTGTCAGCCTCGATCTGTAGCTTGACCTTTTGTAGGTCCGCCTCGTTTTGAGCTTTTAGTTGAGCCTGATATTTTTGCCACAAACTGACATTATTGGCGGCTTTCTCGGCCTCGGCCTTTTGGCGTGCGGCTTCAATTTTTGCCTGTTTCTTGGCCGCCTTTTCCGCATCCAGTTTCGCTTGTGCAGCCTTCTCCGCTTCGGCATCAGCCTGTTTCTTGACGGCTTTCTCGGCCTCGGCGTTTTTATTGCCGACGGTGTTATCGGTCTTCTTTTTGACCGAAGTTTTCGTCACCGGGGTCAGCACTGGTTCGGCAGCGGTGGCCGGGGAATTCGCCTGTAGCTCGTTCAACTTTTCCAGCAACGCCGCGCGCGCGGCGGCTTGTTCGGGGGTGTCCTCGGCACGAACCACCATGTTGCCGCACAGGGTGAGGGCGCAAAGCCAGACGGAAATTTTTGGAATCTGCATGACGCCTTTTACGCGAATTTGAAGTCGGAATCAACTGATTTTCCTGCCGGTGAATACAATTTCCGCCAGACCGCCGGCAGCGGTGCCGCCGCCAGCGAGCGAAATAAAATCCCCCGCACCTCGCTGCGCGAAACTTTCACCCGCTGCTGCAATCTTTCTACGTCCGCCGCGCGCAGTTTTTCAATCGTCCGCCCGCCGATCAAAACCGGCCACGCGCACGCCAATCGCACGCGGAACTGCCCGAACGGCAGCGTGTTCGTGTAGCGCCAGCCCGCCGCCAGATGCGCCTCGGCCTGATCCAGATGCTGGTGGAACAGCGGCAGAAATCTTGCCGCGTTCGCGGGTGACAGCAAGGTTTCCGGTCGTAGCTTCGCCTCCTCCAGTTTCTCCAGCGGCAGATAGCAGCGGCCATTCTTCAGATCCGCCGGCAGATCCCGCAGGATGTTCACAAGTTGCAAACCCTTGCCGAACCGGATGCCGTCCGCGATGAATTGCGGTTCGTCCAGTTGCGCCTCGGGAAACAGATGCGCCCGGCACATCTTCGTCCAGAACTCGCCCACGCAACCGGCCACGCGATAGGTGTAATCGTCCAGTTCCGCCGCTGTTTCCAGCGCGATGATTTGGTTTTGGTAGGGCGCGTCACTCCGTGCGCGCCGGGCATCGGTCGCAAGTTCGGCGGCGGGCAGAGGACTGCCCGCCCTACCGGATTCAAACCGCTGCAAATCCAGTTCCTGGCCGCCGGTGATGGTGGCCAGCACGTCGCGGATCAGTTTTTGATCCTCGGTGGAAAAGGAGGTGAGGATGGCCAGCGCGGCTTCGGTCTGTTCCAACAACACTTTTTCCGCCGGCGCACCCTGCTGGCCCGCCAGCCCGCCGAAATTCAGGGGCGCGGAACTCTGGCCCAGAATCCGTTCACGCAGTTTGTGCAGGGCGTCGAGCCGTTCCGTCACCGGCAGGATTTCCGTGTCGGCGATGGTGTCGGTCGTGCGGGCGAGCAGGTAGGCGAGGCCGATCTGCGGGCGGATGGCGCGCGGCAGCACGCGCAATGTAAGGTAAAACGAGCGCGACACCTGCTTCAGCAGGCGGGTCAGCAATTCCGAGTGTTCCATTCGCGCTCCGGCCATGCGCGCACTATCGCCAAAGCCGCCGGAGAAATCCAGCCTCGACGCAAATCACTTCGCCGTCACGACGACGTAATTCTTTTTGCCTTTGCGGAGCAGGACGTGTTTGCCAAACAACAAATCGCCGACGGTTACCGTTCGCGTCGCGCTGGCTTCACGGACGTTGTTGATGTTCACGCCGCCGCCTTCGATGTCCTTGCGCGCCTGGCCTTTGGATGGGCACAAACCGGCATGAACTAAAAGTTCCACCAACGGAAAGCCCACGCCGTCGAGTTTGGCCTTTTCAATTTCCTTCGTCGGCACTTCCCCGATGATTTCGTTAAAGGTGCCTTCGCCAACGTCTTTCAATTCCCCGCCGAACAAAATCTGGCTCGCACGAACGGCTTCGTGCGTGGCGCTCTCGCCGTGGATTAAATCGGTCACGGCCTTCGCCAGCGCCTTGTGCGCCTCGCGCGCGCCGGGATTCGCGGCGTGCTGATGTTCCAGCGCGGCAATCTCCGGCTGTGTCAAGAACGTAAAAAATTTCAAATACCGGATGACATCCGCATCGGCGGTGTTGATCCAGAACTGGTAAAATTTATAGACGCTCGTTTTCGTCGGGTCGAGCCAGATGGCTCCAGCGGCGGTCTTGCCAAACTTGGAGCCGTCTGAATTCATAATCAGCGGCAGCGTAAGGCCGAAGACATACACGCCCTGCTTCTTGCGGCAAAGATCAATTCCAGCCGTGATGTTGCCCCACTGGTCACTGCCACCGATTTGCAGTTCGCAATGGAATTCTGGGTTTCCACGCAGATAGTGAAAATCAAACGCTTGCAGCAGCATATAACTGAACTCCGTGTAGCTGATGCCGACCTCGCGGTCTTCCATGCGAGCGCGCACGGATTCCTTGGCGACCATTTGATTGACGGTGAAATGCTTGCCGATGTCGCGCAAGAAATCGAGGAACGAAATGCCCGATGTCCATGAGGCGTTATCCACCAGACGAGCGGGGTTCACGGTGGTTTTGAAATCCAACAGCCTCGCAAGTTGCTCTTTGACCTTGGCAATGTTGTGATGAAGTAATTGTGGGCTAAGCAACTGCCGTTCGGCGGATTTACCGCTGGGGTCGCCGATGCTACCGGTTGCTCCACCGGCCACGGCGATCGGATGATGACCGAGCAATTGAAACCGGCGCAGCGCGAGCAGCGGCACAAGATTGCCGACGTGCAGTGAGTCCGCTGTCGGATCGAAGCCGCAGTAAAGCGTGACGGGCGCGGCGATTTTCTTGGTCAGTTCCGCCGTGTCGGTGCAATCGGCGATGAGGCCGCGCCACTGTAATTCGTCCAAAATGTTCACACCGGCAGGATAGATTGCCGTTTTCCAATTGCCAATTTCCAATTGCCGTTCAACTTTGGACTTTGGACTTGGGGCTTGGGACTTTAATCTGCGCGCGTGTCAAAGATGTTGAAAGCCTCCGGTGCGATGGCCGTCGCGACCCTTTCCAGCCGCGTGCTCGGCATGGTTCGCGAGATGGTCTATTACGGCTTCATGGGCACCGGCTGGGTCAACGACGCCTTCCAATACGCGTTCACCATCCCGAACCTCTTTCGCCGGCTGCTCGGCGAAGGCGCGCTCACGGCGGCGTTCATTCCGGTCTTCAAGGAAAAAGAAAAACTCCACGGCGAAACCGAAATGTGGCGCGCGGCCAACGCCGTCATCTCCGGCCTCGTCATTTCCGCGAGCGCCATCATCGCGCTGGTGATGATCGGCATTTCCATCGCGCTGGCGGTGCACGGATTCAGCGAAAAAACCACGCTCATGCTGGAGCTGCTGCGCGTGATGTTTCCCTATATGCTGCTCGTCTGCCTCGCGGCGGCGATGATGGGCATGCTAAATGCGCGCGGCCATTTTTTCATTCCCGCGATGGGCGCGACGATGCTGAACATCGTGATGATCGCGTCCGTCTTCTGGCTCGCGCCGCGTTTTGGCGTGGATTTGCCGAAGGAGAAACAACTGTCGGTGCAAATCTTTGCGCTCGCCTACGGCGTGCTCGTTGCCGGCGTGGCGCAGGCGGCGTTTCAGGTGCCGACGCTTTGGCGCGACGGCTTCCGCTACCGCTGGGTGACGCCGTGGGGCGACCCGACGGTGCAGCGCGTCGTTCGCCAGATGATTCCCGGCACGATTGGAGTGGCGGCGTTCCAGATTAACGTTGCGCTGGTGCAACTCGTCGCTTTGAGCGCGGGCACGGGCATCGTGTCGTCCTTCAACGGCGCGGTGCGGCTGATGGAACTGCCGCAGGGCGTTTTCGGAATTTCTTTGGCGACGTATTTGTTGCCGACGCTGTCCGGTCTCGCGGCGGAAAAGAATTATCCCGAATTCCGCGCCACGCTGCGGCACGGACTCGGCACGCTGATTTTCATGAACGCCATCGCCTGCGTGCTGCTGGTGGCGCTGTCCGAGCCGATCGTGCGGCTGCTGTTCGAGCGCGGTGCCTTCTCCGTCAGTTCCACGGCCCGCGTGAGCTACGCGCTGACGTGTCTGGCGCCAGGGCTGGTGATGTTTTCCACGGTGAACATCCTGGCCCGCGCCTTTTACGCGCTCGGCGACACCAGGACGCCGATGAAAATCAGCCTCGTCTGCCTCGTCATCAATTTTCTCGCCGGTGCCGCGCTGATTTTTCCGTTGCGTGAAGGTGGTCCCGGCATCGCCAACACGTTCACCTCCGCACTGAACGCCGGACTGCTGTTTTTTGCGTTGCGGAAAAAACTCGGCAAGCTGGAAATGGAATCGTTGCGGGTGACGCTCCTGCCCATCACGGCGGCGGCGCTGCTCGCCGGATCACTGGCGTGGTTTGGCTGGAAAACGTGGGAACAAAGCTTGGGCCACGCGACACTGGCGTTGAAACTCGGAGCGGTGTTCGTGCCGGCGGGAATCGCCGGCGGCATTTACTGGCTCGTTGCGATGGCCTGTAAAATTCCGGCGGCGAAGGAAATGACGGAGTTCGCGCTGGCGAAATTTAAGCGTTTCAAATAGCGACCGTCGCCATCCAGCCCTTGTCGCCGAACTGCGACTTGAATTTTTCCGCGAGCATATCTGCTACCGCGAGATTTTCAGCGATGGCAAAGGTCGTCGAGCCGCTGCCGGACATGAGTGAAACGAGCGCGCCGTGCTCACGGAGAAATTCCTTGTAGAGTTGCAGCACGGGAAACTTGTCGAGCGCCGGCGCTTCAAGCGAATTATAGAGGTTCTCGCGAATCACGTTCCAATCATTGGCCTGCAAAGCCGCCACCAATTTTTCCGCGCGGCCGGGCGTTCCGTTTTGGTCTTTCGGAAATCGCGCGAGGTTTTGATATGACCACGGCGTCGAGATGCCGAAGCCGGGATGCACGAGAAAAAACGCCTTGCCCTTCAATGCCGGAAAGTTTTCCAGCGTCCGCACTTTTTCGCCGCGACCGGTGGCGAGCGCCGGTTGGTCATACAGAAAAAACGGCACGTCGGAGCCGAGCGCGGCGGCGAGTTCGTGCAGTTTTTCCAGCGGCAACGGCGAGCCGAAAAGCTCGTTCAGCGCAGAAAAAGTCACCGCCGCGTTGGCGCTGCCGCCGCCGATGCCGCCGGCGAGCGGCAGATTTTTTTGGAGATGGATTTTGACGCCGTCGGAAATCTTCGCGGCGGTAAGAAACGCTGTTGCCGCGCGGTGAACCAGATTTTTGGTATCGCACGGCAGTTCGGGATTACTGCATGTCAGTTGCAGGTTGGAACCGGCGCGCTCAAAAGCCATCCCGTCGCAGACATTCACCGGCTGCATGACGGTTTCCAGTTCGTGAAAGCCGTCGGCGCGCTTGCCGAGGATGTTCAGGATGAGGTTGACCTTGCAGGGCGATTTTTTTTCGAGGCGCATCGGGGATTATTTTTAACCGCGAACGGCACGAAAGACACGAAAAAGATTTTTCATCCGGTGAAAACAAAAAACGCGCCAACAACCGTTGGCGCGTCTGGAAACAGTAACGGTTAGTTGTCAAAAACCTTGAACCGGCTGCCGGGGATTAGCGGCAGGACATCGCCGCCGCTGTAGCCGCTGTAGGTGTCGGTGTCAAACAACGAGTCGGCCGGCAGACCGGGCTTGTAGCTTTCCGGATACGCCGGATCCGCAGCATAATATTTGGTGAGAATGGGATGATACGACGGCAACGGGAACGTGGCGACTTCATAGACGCCAAGGCCGACGCGTTGCAGTGAACGGTCAAAACCGTGGATGATTCCGTAATGGCCGTAGCCCGGCGTAGCAAACACCGCATCTTCCTCGACGGAGTGACGCAGTTCACCCCAGCGGATGACTTCCATGGTGTTGCTCAGACCGCGGCCAAGTTTTTGTTCTGGCCCGCTGCAGCCGGCCACCAGTAGCGCCGCGAGCACGGCGGCAAGAGGTAAAATGGTTTTGCGCATAATACGATGTCGTGATTTTGAATTGAGATTACGCCGAATCGCCGGCTTGTAAAGCGCGTTTTCGGTCGCGCCATTCCCAATACCAAGCGATCCAGACGGTTATCTCATAAAGCATATACAGTGGCACGGCCATCAAGACCTGCGTGACCACTTCCGGCGTGGTCAGCACCGCGCCCAGGATGAGATTGATGACGATCATGTAGCGCCACATCGCGCGCAACGTCCGGTAGTTCAGCACACCGATCTTCACCAGCGTCAGGATGACCACCGGCAGTTCGAAGCCGAGGCCCATGCCCAGCATGAATTTGCAGACGAAGCTGATGTATTCCTCCGCGCGCCACTGGAACGCGCCGAGGCCGAGCCATTGCGAATACATCTGCGACGCCGCCAGCGCCACCGGCATCAGCACGAAATAACAGAACGAGACGCCGGTGAGAAACAGTCCGCCGCCGATGAAGAGCGCGCGGTAAATGTATTTCCGTTCCTTGATCCGCAGCGCCGGGAAAATAAATTCCGCCAGAAAATACAGGATGAACGGTGCCGCGATGACCGCCCCGCCGTAAAACGCCACCTGGAACGCCACGAAAAATCCGCCCGCCGGCGTCAGGTTTACGAGGTCAACGTGCATCCGCTCGATTTCGGCGATGGCGGCCGGGTCGTTGCTGACGCGCCAGCCGAGCACCTGGTTGGTGCCGAGCGCGAGCGGCTCGACGGTGACGGCGGCGTAGCGGTTGCTGCCGGTGTTCAGGACCGCCTGTTGGGCCGGTGTGATTTCAAGGTTGGTGAGATGGTTTGTGCCGAAGCTGACGCTGACGACCTGGTTGGTTCCGGGCCAGGTGATCTTGGCGCGGGTCAGCGGCCATTTGATGACGCCGATGACGTAGTTCGCGCCGATGAGACAGACGAGCATGGCCAGCGCGAGCGCGACGGAACACTTGACGAGCAGCCACCGGAAATCTTCGAGATGCTCAAGAAAGGATTTTACGGGACCGCCTTCCTCCTCCGGCGGTTCTGGGGAAAAGTCGGCCATGCAGCTTGCGCTTCAGCGGGCGCTCAACCGACTTTGGTTTCGGTCGGCTTGGATTGCGCGGTAGTGTTGGCCGGCGGCGTCTTGGCAACCGGCGTGGCGGTTTCGGTGCCGGCATTCTGGATTTCCTCGGTCACTTCGCGCGTGGCTTTCTTGAATTCCTTGATGCCGGTGCCCAGGCCTTTGGCCAGCTCGGGCAGCTTTTTGGCCCCGAACAAAATCAGCACCACGGCGAGGATCAAAACAATTTCCCAACCACCAAAAAAACCTGCAAGCATTGCGTTCATATAATTTGTCTTTCTGACATAAAATTACGCCGGTGCATCCGGATAGTAAAGCAGCAAAAAAGGCCGCGCTTGCACGCGGCCTTGAAGATTCAGGGTGAGAAATCACATGCCCGGCTTGGGGTGCAGCAGGATGAAATCATCGCGGCGGTTCTTGGCCCACGCGGCTTCATCATGGCCGGGGTCGGCCGGCTTGTCCTTGCCGTAGCTGATGGTGCGGATGCGGTCGGGGCTGACCCCGAGTTTGGCCAACGCCTCGCGGGCGGCCAGCGCGCGGCGTTCGCCAAGCGCGCGGTTGTATTCCTCCGTGCCGCGTTCGTCGCAGTTGCCTTCGATGAGCAGCTTGTCGGTGGCGTTGCCCGCCAAGGCGGAAGCCACGGCGGCGAGATTGCTGTGCTCGCCCTTCTTGACGACCGAGCTGTCGAACGCGAAGTGGATCGTGTAAGCCGCCAGCGCCGCCGGATCCTTGATCATGCCGTCAAATTCGTTGAGGCCGGCAGTCTCGCCGCCGCCGGGCTTGGTGTTGATGCCGGAGCCGCCACTGTTGCTGTCCGGCGGCACGATTCCGCCGCCCGGCAGGGTGTTGCCACCGCCGTTGTTGTCGCCCACGATGGCGCGTTGGCCGGGTAACGGCGTGACTTTGCTGACTCCTTTTTTGCAGCCGGTGGTGGCCAGCGTCGCGGCCAGCGCGAGCACGAGCGGAACTACGAGACGATTCATTTTCATAATTTTGTTTGGTTAAAAATTTGCGGTTAAAATTTCGTGACGAAAGGGAAAACCATTTTCAGTCATTTCGCCCAAGCGGGCTGGGAATTGCTTCCGGTCGCTCGCGCACAATCCTTGTATTGTTTGGTGAAAACGTCAAGCACAGACAGCACCTGCCGGTAGCCCATCGCACGGTTCAGCGCCAGCGTCCGCGAGTTCGGCGCCCAGGACGGATTCTGCCCACCGACCAGCGCCGTGGGCGGCGCGCTGCCGTCCGCTGGCATCACGCAGATGTTGAAATCCCCCATCTGCGACGTGAACGCAATCCATTTGCCATCCGGCGACCAGTCCGGCTCCGTCGGGTTCGGCGCGCCGACGGTGCTCAGGTATTGCACGGTGCCACCGCCCGCCGGAATTTTCGCGAGCCGGCGGCGTTCATTGTGCTTCGTCGCGAAACAGATCCATTCGCCGTCGGGCGACCAGCAGGGCGAGGAATCCTCCAGGCCGGTCGTGATGCGCTTCAGGTTGCTGCCGTCCGCGCTGCTGACCCAGATGTTCGGGCTGCCGGCCTTGCTCAGCACCATCGCAATCTTCGAGCCGTCCGGCGACACCGCCGCGCTCGTGTTCAAACCGGAATATCCCGCGACCACGCGCCGCTGGCCGCTCGACAGGCTGTGGTAGAAAATGTCCGGATTGCCGCGCGCATAGCTGGTGTAAAAAATCGCCCGCTGCCCCGGCACCCACGCCGGCTTGGCGACAATCGCGCCGTCCGTCGTCACCGCCTGCGCGCCGTGACCGTCAAAATCCGCGACGAAAATCTCCCCCGCGCCGCTGGCCCCTTGCGATTTGTAGGCGATCTTCGTCTGGCCGATGGGCTTGGTGTTGCGGATGGTTTGCACGATTTCATCCGCGAACGCGTGCGCCTGCCGCCGCAGGCTTGCGCCGTTGTAAACCTTCGACAACAGCGTGCGCTTGGCGAACTTGTCCGTAAGCGTGCCGCTGACGGCACCCGCGTCGCTGCCGGCGATCAGATATTGCGCCAGTTCCGGCGGGACAAAACTGAAGCCTTGCACATAAAGATCGAACTTCAAAACCTCCGCGCCTTCGCCGGTGAATCCGCTCAACGCGACGGGAACGGGTTTTTGTGCGAAGGCGCCTTCGCGTTGAATGTCGATTTCCTGCGCGTGCGAGAAGTTCAGCGCGAGCAGTCCGATGGCGAGTAAGAGTTTTTTTTTCATCCGAGGAGTCGTTTAGCTTTGAGGTTGAAGTTGATGATGAACGTGCGTTCCTTTTCCCGCGCGCCGTCCGGAAACGGCGCGACGAAATTCACGCGGTCCAGCGTCCGCTGCACGCTGCCGTCCACGCGTGTGTCGCCGGAAGGATTCAGGATGCGCGAGGTGATCACCGCGCCGTCACGGCTGATGGTCACGCTGACCTTGGTGATGGCGTCGTCGCTGGCCGTGTCATCCGGCGGCGTCCACGCCTGCTCGTAAATGCTTTTGACGACCGACGCGTAATTCGCATACGACACGCTGCCGGTGCCGGGCATCTCGACGGTCGTGGCGGACGAGGCGTTTTCCTTGATGGCTTGCGTTGCTTTTATGATCGCGTCACGCCGGCGTTTCGCTTCCTTGGCCGCCTCGCGCGCCGCCTCAGCCGCAGAAGTGTCGGGGCTGACTTTGGGCACATTGTGAATCACCGGCTTGAGGCTCACTTCGATTTTCTTCGGCTCGGATTTGGCCGGCTCCAGCGGTTTCAAATCATCCGGCGTCAATTTCTTCGGTTCCGGGGTAAAGATTTTTTCCACTCGCTGCATCAACGACGGTGCCGGCTTGACGGGTTCCGGTTCCGGCTGTTTGACCGGCTCTGGCTTGGGCTGCGGGGGTTGCGGCGTTGGCGGCTGTTGAACCGGCTGCGGTGGGGTCGGCGGAGCGGGCGCGGGCGTCGGGGCGCTTTTCACGCCGCTGTTGAACGCCGCGTCGATGAGGTTTGCCGGAATCACGCTCAAAACCTGCGTTTCATCCGGTTTGGCGTGACGCACGAAAAAGGCCGAGCCAAAGACCAGCACCAACACCAGCAGCAGGTGAAAACCCACCGTGGCGACGAGGCATTTTTTTTGGAGCCGGCTCATTTGGGCGTCGGGTCGGTGCGCAGCGAATAGCGCGTGATGCCGTATTTCTGGCAGCCGTCGATGATCTGCGCCACGAGGTCGTATTTGCAATCCTTGTCGGCGCGGATATAAACCACCAGATTCGGATTCGAGCGTGATTCACTGGCGAGTTGCGAGATGAGTTGCGGCAGTTGCATCCGTTTGTTTTTGACGGAACCAAAAGTTAGGATGTAATAGCCCGTGTTGGAAACTTCGACCGTCGCAATATCGGATTTGTTCAACTGCTTTTCTGCCCGCCCGCCGTGCGGCAGTTTCAGGTTGATGCTCTGCTCCAGCAGCGGCGTGGTGATGACGAAGATGATGAGCAACACGAACGCAAGATCCAGCAACGGCGTGATGTTGATGTCGCTCAACGTCACGAGATGGCTGCGTTGTGAGAAACGGCGCATGGAAAATTATTCGTCCTTTAGAAATTCCGTTTCAATCTTGGAGACAAACTCCTGCGCGAAATTGTCCAGTTCAACCGTGAAGGCGCGCAGATTATGGACGAGCCAGTTGTAGCCGAACATCGAGGGAATCGCGACGAGCAGGCCGGCGACGGTCGTGACCAACGCGGCGGAAACGCCCGGTGCCATCGCCGCCATCGTGGCCGAGCCTTGCTGTGCGATGCCGGCAAACGTGCTCATCACGCCCCAAACAGTGCCGAGCAGGCCCATGAACGGCGCGCCGCTCACCGCGATGGCGAGCAGGATGAGGCCGGATTCCAGTTTCAACGATTCCTTGGCGACGACGTTTTCGATGGCGCGCTTGATGTGCTCCATGTTTTTGAGGCTGATCTGCTGCTTGGCGCGGTCACCGCCCGGTCCGCGCAGCCGCGCGTCGAGTTGCGAGCAGCCAGCTTGATAAACCGCGTAAAGCGGACAGCCTTCGACCTCCAGCTTGCGGTCGAACATTTCCAGCACGGCTTTCTGCGCGGTGAATTCCTCGCCGAAGAGTGAGTTTAATTTTCGGGCGCGCCGCATCTGGATGACTTTGGACATCATTACAAACCAGGCGGCGATGGAAAAAACAAACAGCAGCGCGATGATGGCTTTCGCCTCCACCGTCGCCCTGTCCCAGATGTAAAGGAGCTCCGTCTGGTTGGACGCCGCCCCGATGAGTGCACGAGATAACCCGCTCATAAATAAATTCAAAACTTGGTGGTGAGGAACCGGTTTGGCCAAGCGGCGGAGTGCCGAGCATCTATCCGCCGCCGCAAAGTATCCTAGCCGCCGTGGAAAATTGCAAAACTTTTTGCATCCGAGAATCGCGCTTTTCGCCGGCGCAAAAATCGCTTACAACAAGCCCGATGTCTCGTCCGCGCCTTATCGCCCTGCTGCTTGCGTTCGCCACGCTGGTCGTGTTCCTGCCCGCCGGGCGGTTCAATTTCCTCAATTACGATGACAACGATTACATCACCGACAATGCTTTTGTGAAGCACGGGGTGACCTGGTCGGGTGTCCGCACGGCGTTCACCACCTTTCATGCGAGCAACTGGCATCCGCTCACCTGGCTGTCGCACATGGCGGATTGCACGCTGTTCGGCCTGAATCCGGGCGCGCATCATTTCGTGAATGTCCTCTTCCACGCGGCCAACGCCGCGCTGCTGTTCGGCCTGCTGTTCCGGCTGACGGAAAAACTGTGGCCGGCCGCGCTCATCGCCGCGCTGTTCGCGTGGCATCCGTTGCACGTCGAATCCGTCGCGTGGATTTCTGAGCGCAAGGATGTGTTGAGCACATTTTTTGCGCTGCTGACGTTGCTGGCCTACGCAAAGTATGCCGGCGAATCGCAAGCCAAAGGACCGTTGGCGAAAAGGTTTTACATCGCCAGTCTGGCGTCGTTTGCCCTCGGCCTGCTGGCCAAGCCCATGCTGGTGACATTGCCGTTCGTGTTGCTGTTGCTGGATTTCTGGCCGCTGAAACGGCTTTCACTTGCCGCGTTCCGCCTTCCGCTCTTGCTCGAAAAAATTCCGTTCTTCATCCTCGCCGCCGGCTCCTGCATCGTCACCTTTCTCGCGCAAAGAAGCGGCGAGGCTGTGGTTTCGCTCGCGAAAGTTTCATTGCGCTACCGGCTCGAGAACGCACCCGTGGCCATGGCGGATTACCTACTGAAATTTTTCTGGCCGGCCGATCTTTGCGCCATCTATCCGATGCAGCCGACGATTTCCGCGACGGAAGTGGCGCTGGCCGTTTCGGTGCTGTTGCTGGTTTCGCTGGCCGCGTGGCATGGGCGGAATACCCGCCCGTATTTTCTCGTCGGCTGGCTGTGGTTTCTGGGCACGCTCGTTCCGGTCATCGGTCTCGTGCAGGTCGGTGGCGCGGCAATGGCCGATCGCTACACCTACATCCCGTCGATTGGGTTTTTCATCGCCCTGGTTTTTCTGTCGGTGGAACTGATGCAAAAACTATCGCTGCCCAAAATGTTCTTTGCCGGATTTTCCGTGTTGATTCTCGTTGCGTGCATTTGTGCCACGGAATTCCAGCTTCAATTCTGGCGCGACAGCGAAACACTTTTTCGCCGCACCATCGCCGTGACGCGGGACAATGACATCGCCTTGGTGAATCTGGGCGTTGCGTTAGAGGCGCAAAACCGGCAGGCGGAGGCGCTCGGCTTTTATCAGCAGGCCGAAAAAATTGCCCGTGGCCGCCACCAGATTCACACCAATCTCGGCAACCTGCTTTCCGGATTGGGCCGTCATGTCGAGGCGCTTGCCGAATACCGCGAGGCCTTCCGGCTCCGCCCCGGCAGCGCGGAGTTGCAAAATTCCATCGGCGGCGAACTGGCGACGCTCGGACGCTTTGACGAGGCGATGAAGGAACTGGCCGCGGCGGAAAAGCTGGATACGCAATACGCCTGGCCACATGTGCAGATCGCGAAAGTGTTTTTTCAGTTGGGTCGCGACGCTGACGCCGTGGATGAACTGCGCGCCGCCCTCCGGCTTGAGCCGGACAGCTTTGAAATCCTTGCTACTACAGCGCATTATCTTGCCGCCAATGAGGACGCCGCCGCACGCGACGGGCGTTCCGCCTTGGTGCTGGCCACCAAGGCCAATGTGCTTGCCAACGGCAGCCAGCCGATGGTGTTTGATGTTTTGGGCATGGCTTGCGCGGAAGTCGGCGATTTCACGAACGCGCAAACCTGCGCTGAGAATGCCTTGACGCTGGCCACCGCCGCCCGGATGAAAAATCTGGAGTCGTTGCAACAACGGCTGGAACTTTACAAAAACCACCAGCCGTGGCGCGAATCGTTCCGCGCCACCAATGCCCCGGTGAAAAACTGATTCACCACGAAATACACAAAGAACACGAAAAAAGAAAAGAGGAACCTCCAACTTTCGTGTTTTTGGAGTGTTTCGTGGTTAAAACAATTCTTCCAGCGTTCGCCGCCCGCGCGGATTTTTCAAGGCTGCTGCCAGCGTGAAATTTTTTCCCAGCCACGGTAACGTGAAGATTTGTTGCGGCGGGAAAAACTCGCCGAGCAGCTGCACGTTGGTGGCCGTTGCCGAATCTGGTCTGGCCGGTGACATCAAAACCACTTTCGCCTTTGCCTGTAGGTTTTTCGACAAGGCTTCCAGCGTGAGCAGTAGATGATTTACGGCACCCAGTTTGTTTTGGGCGACGATGATGGGCGTGGCACGCAAGGCGACGATCAAATCGTGTGAATCAAAATCTTTGCCCAGCGGACTAAGCAAGCCGCCGGCACCTTCCACCACCGTCACGTCGAAATTTTTTCGAGTCGCGCGGATGTGTGCCAGCGTTTGTGCCAGCGTGACGGACTTCTTCTCCAGTTTGGCCGCCAGTGCCGGGGCGACGGCGGCGCGGAAATGCCAAGGATTGATTTCGTCCAGAGACAGTGCGCCGCCAAGCGCGCCGTGGATTTTCTTTGCATCGTCACGACCGCCGGAGCAGACGGGCTTGACGGCGGCCACGCGGATTTTTTGCGAGCATAAAAATGCCGCCAGCAGCGCGGTGAGGACGGTTTTACCCGCGCCGGTGTCGGTGCCGGTGATGAAAAGTGTTTGGCTCAAACACAGGTATGAAAGCGCGATTGGCAGCGGTGTGCCAAGCAAGAAAGTTGGGGCCAATGGAAAATTGGTCGCTAGACGAAATCGTCGTCACCGCAAATGTGCGGGAAGTTGGAGATTATGGATTCGCTTGCGAAGCCACTGCCATGACGGCGTCGAAGGCCGGTTTTGGCTGGAGTTGTCGGTCCCACAGGAGCGGATAATTGGTGCGCCTTTGTCCGTGTGACCAGTTCAGCCAGCTGAGACCGTCGTGTAGATTCCAGAAGGTGACGCGGCCGATCTTGTCGGCCTGCCGGCGGAAAAGCTGGAAGAGTTGTGCGTAAATTTCCGCCTCACGGCGCAGGATTTCCGGCGGACAACCTTGAGCATAGGGATTCACAAGCTGGCTCGCAGTCGTTCCTTTTTTCAGCGGGGGAAGCACATTCAAGTCGAGTTCGGTGATCATCACTTTCAAACCGGCGGCATGAAAAGCGAGGATGCTATCTTCAATGTCTTTCAGCGGCGGCCCCTTGATGGTCCAGTGTCCTTGGATGCCGATGCCGTCCACCTGCCCGCCGCGCGCACGGATTTCCTGGATCAACCGCAGCGCCTTGGCGCGCTTGGCCGGCCGCTCAATCTGATAGTCATTGTAGTAAAGCTCGGCACCCGGATCCGCCTTCCTGGCTTCGATGAACGCCTCGGCAACATAATCTTCGCCGACGGTTTGCAGCCATTTGTTGGTTCGCAGAAATTCCCCATTGTTGTCGGAAATGGCTTCGTTCACCACGTCCCAGCTCGCGACTTTGCCCCGGTAATGACCGGCCACCTGATCGATGTGGTTGCGCATCCGCCGGAGCACCAAGTCCCGGCTGGCTGGTTTGTCGCCGTCTTGAAAAAACCAGTCCGGGCACGACTCGTGCCATACCAAATTATGGGCGTTGACGGTCAGCCCGTATTTTTGCGCCAGTGCCACCAGCGCGTCGCCGGCTTGAAACGTGAACTCGCCCTCCTTTGGCTCGGTGTTGGCCGGCTTGAGACAATTTTCACTGGTGATATTGCTGAATTGAGCCGCCAGCAGTTGCGCTTCACCCGCCGACAATTTCGGTTCGATGGCCACGCCGATGGGAAACCACCGGCCGTAGGCGGCTTTCAGGCTGGCCGGGGCGGGATTTGTGCTGCCGGCGTGCAAAGTTACCGTCATCAATAGCGATGCGGCACCGATGAGAAAATGCGTTGGCTTCAAGCGGCATCAGCTAACCACAAGCAGCCGGTTGGTGCCAACAAACAATTTGCCTTCGCGTTGCGGTCAATATACCCTGCGCGGCTCGTTTAACCTTTAATTTATTGTGAACGTATCCGTTGAAAATTTGGCCCCGTGCAAAAAGCTCGTGCGGGTGGAACTGGACGCAGCCGCCGTGAACGCGGCGTTTGACGCCATCACGAAAGATATCCAGAAGCAGGCGAACCTGCCCGGCTTCCGGCCCGGCAAGGCGCCGCGCGCGATGGTCGAGAAAAAATACGATGCGGAAATCAAGGACGAGGCCAAACGCAAGCTCATCGGTGACGCCTATCGTCAGGCCATCGCGGATCAGAAGATCTCCGTGGTCGGCTATCCCGACATCGAAGAGGTGCAGTTTGGTCGCGGCCAGGCGCTGCAGTTCACCGCCACGGTGGAGACCGCGCCGGAATTTCAACTGCCGGAATACAAAGGTTTGCCCGCCACGCTGGAAACCAAGTCGGTGACGGATGCGGACGTGGACAAGGCGCTGGATATGCTGCGCGCCCAGCATGCGAATTTCAACACCGTCGCCCGGCCGCTCGCCAACGGTGACATCGCTGTGGTCAATTACACCGGCACTTGCGACGGCAAGGCCATCACCGAACTCGCGCCGACGGCGAAGGGTTTGACGGAGCAGAAAAATTTCTGGATCGAGACGGACGGTAATTCATTCATCCCCGGTTTCGCCGCGCAGCTCATCGGCGCGAACGCCGGCGACAAACGCACGGTGAACGTGGATTTCCCCGCCGATTTCGTGACGCCGCAATTGCAGGGCAAGAAGGGCGTTTATGAAGTGGAACTCGTCGAAGTGAAAGAAAAAGTTTTGCCGGCGATTGATGACGAACTAGCCAAGAAATTTGGCGCGGAAAATCTGGAGAAGTTGAAGGCTGGTGTCCGCACGGATCTTGAGAACGAGCTAAAATACTCGAAGTCCAAGGCGGTGCGTGGACAGGTGGTCAAGGCCTTGCTGGACAAAGTGACTTTTGACTTGCCGGAGACGGCGGTGGCCAGCGAGACGCGCAACGTGGTCTATGACCTCGTGCGCCAGAACACCCAGCGCGGCGTGGCGCGCGAGCTGATCGAGCAGCAGAAGGATGAGATTTACGCGAACGCCACCGTCAATGCCAAGGAGCGCGTGAAGCTGGCGTTCCTCGTTGGCCGTATCGCCGAGCAGGAGAAGATCCAGGCGACGCAGGAAGACGTCCTCAAGCGCGCGCAGCAACTGGCGATGATGTATCAGATGCCGTTTGACCAGTTCATCAAAGATTTGCAGAAGCGGAATGGCGTGAACGAACTTTACGAGCAGGTGGTCCATGAAAAAGTTCTGGAACTGATCGAGAAGAACGCCGCCATCACCGAAACCGCCCCGGCGAAATAACTTGCCGGTTACTTAACGGCGGGCTGCGGCGTCTGGTTTGTCATGAAAAAAATCGGTGCCAGTCTCATCTTGGTCGTCGGGTTGACGTCCGCGTTCGCGCAGACAAACCCGCCGGCGGTTCGCCCGATGTCGTTGCAGGATTGCCTGAATGCGGCGTTGAAAAATAATTTCGACGTGCGGGTGGAGCGCTTCGAGCCGCAAAAGTCCCAGCTCAGCCTGCAGGCCGCCTACGCGGGCTACGATCCCATCCTCAGCCTTTCCGGCCTGCACAACCACAGCCTGTCCGGCGGCGTGTTCACCAACGGCATTCCGGTTTCTGACGGCAACAGCTTCAACTCTGGCCTGACCGGTTCATCGCCGTGGGGCATGACGTATGGTCTGACCGGCAGCGCGGCGGAAAATTCCGGCTTCAGTCCTTCAGTGCCCGGTCATTATGAGAATTCCAGCGGCCAGGTCGGCGTGAATGTGACCCAGCCGCTGCTCAACGGCTTCTGGATTGACCAGACGCGGCTGACCATCAGCGCGGCGAAAAACAATCTGAAATTATCCGAGCAGGGTTTGCGTTCGCAGCTCATCAACACACTCACGGCGGTGGAGAACGCTTATTACGAACTCATCTATGCCCGCGAAAACGTCAAGGTGCAGCAGGAGGCGCTCACCCTCGCGCAGACGCAGTTGGCGCAGGACAAACAGCGCGTGCAGGTCGGCAGCCTCGCGCCGCTTGACGTGCAGCAGGACGAGGCGCAGGTGGCGCAGAGCCGCGCGAACCTGATCGCCGCGCAGTTCACGCTGGCGACCGACGAGAACGCGCTGAAGAATCTCATTACCGACCAATACGCGCAGTGGCACGACGAGGAAATCCAGCCGCTGGCCACGCTGGTCGTGGCGCGGCAGCCGTTGGATGTGCAGGACAGCTGGAGCAAGGGCATGACGATGCGTCCGGATCTGTTGCAGTCGAAGTTGAATCTCGCGCAGCAGGGCATCCAGTTGAAATACGACCGTAATCAGATTTTTCCGTCGCTCGATCTGACCGCGAGCTATGGTTTCAATGGCGGCGGCCGCGAATTTGGCGATACTTGGGCGCAGGACACCGCCGGCAACCGGCCCTATTACAGCTATGGCGCACAGCTTTCCGTGCCGTTGAGCAACACCAAGGCGCGCAACGCCTACAAATCCGACCGGGCTGTGGAACAGCAGCTCTTGCTGAAGCTCAAGCAACTGGAACAAAACGTCCTCGTGCAGATCGACAACGCCGTCAAGGCCGCCGAATCCGCCTGGGAAGGTTCCGAGGCCACCAAGCAGGCGCGCAGTTACGCCGAGGCCGCGCTGGACGCTGAGCAGAAAAAATACGCCGTCGGCAAGAGCACCACCTTTACCGTGCTCCAACTGCAGAACAACCTCACTTCCGCGCGGTCGCAGGAGATCCGTGCGCTGGCCAACTACAATCAGGCGCTCGCGAATTTGGCCCAGCAGGAAGGCAGCACGCTGGAACGGCACAAGGTGGATTTGTCGGTGAAATAAAAATCATCCACTACACGTCCTCAAAAATTGATGCGTGTGAAGAGGGTGGCGATGAGGTGGATTGGCTACCAAAACTGCCACGCGCCGCGCCAGACAATCCAAAGTCCCAGCAGAAAATTCGTGATGGCGTGCGCCGTCATCGCGTCGCCGAGCCGGCCCTTGCGCAACACCAGCCATTGATACGCCGCGCCGCAGAAATTCCCCGCCAGCCATTCATTGTGGGAAAAACCGAAGAAGAGCGCCGTCACCAGAAATGGCACCGGCAAAAACCGGTTCAGTGGCACGGAGAGAAAATTCTGGCTCGCGAGGTAGCGATACAAAAAGGAGCGGTAAAAAATCTCCTCCAGCGGTGGCACGATGAAAGTTGAGCCGAGCAGCCGTGTGATGATAAATAGCCACGCCAGCGCGGAACCGGCACCGAATTGAGTGTGGGGATTCCAAACCGGTGACGGCGTTTTGGGCGCGTGCGCTAGACCGAGTTTCAGCCACAACGAATTTTGGGTGGTCCACTCGCCGCTGATGCCGACCCACGTGACGAACACCGTGACGCCCACCACCACCGCTTCCCGACTGAACACCCAGCGCATCTCGGCGACGAGCGGGCGGATCTCCAGAATCAGCCACAGACCGACGAGCGTTTTGGCGAGGTAAAACCAGTAGGCCGAGGCCGGGCCGAATTGCCCCTGCGCGGATGTGAGCAAAACGAAGATGACGAACGGCGCGACGCGCGCCAGCAGGGGGGAGTCCCCAAAAATTTTTCGCAGCACCATGCGTCAGTTGCCCATGCCGATTTTGATGGCCTTACCATCGGGGCCGACAAGCGTGACGGTGTATTTCGAGATTTCCTTCACGCGATATTGTTTGAACTGGTCGCCGGGCCGGACGGTCTTGCCGTCCACGATCGCACTCGGCGCGGTGGGTGAGTAAAAAATTCCCTGCAACACCGGTGCGTCCTGCGGATTGAGCGGTTCGGCGGGGGGCGGTGGTGGCGCGGACTCGGGCTTGGCATCCGGAAGCACTTCCGCCGGCGGCTGGGCGGCGGCCTCCGCGCTGGCCTGAGTCACGGCGTCGTTGACGGCGCGATGCGCCAAGCTCCAGCCGGTAAAAAATATCGCCAGCAGAATCACGCCGATGATGATGCCGGGAACCAGCCAGCTGCGGGCGTCATCGGGATCTTCGTCAACGGGCCGCATCGGCGGCATGACTCCGGGCTGGCGCGGCGGAACTTTCCGCGCCTGCTTCAAGGCATCATTGATCAAGCTCATGAATGAATGTCTCCCTCAAGGTCGCGGATGGCCCGACCTACCATCCGATAATTTATCCGGTAACTGCGTTCCACAAATCCGGCTAGCATGGCCTTGTCGCAAACCGCGTTGACGAGCCGCGGCACGCCCCGGCTGTAATTGAACACGCGCCAGATGGCCGGCCCGGTAAATGCCGGCGTTCCGCGCGAACCCGCCAATGCCAGTCGATGTTGAATATACTGGCCAACCTCTGTCCGCGTCAACGCATTCAGATGATACCGCACCGTGATACGCTGGCGCAACTGCTTCAGGCGCGGACTGTTCAACCGGTCGCGCAGCTCGGGCTGGCCCATCAGGACGATCTGGAGCAATTTGCGGTCGTCCGTCTCGAGGTTGGAGATCAGCCGCACCTGCTCCAGCAGTTCCTCAGTTAAATTCTGCGCCTCGTCCACGATCAAGACCGACTCCTTGCCCGCCAGCGCCTGCTTGAGCAAAAAGTCGTTGATGACCGCCATCGTTTCCAGCCGGTCCAGTCCTTTGGCGTTCAGGCCGAACTCGGTGGCGATGGCCTTCATCAGCTCGTCGCCGCTCATCACCGGATTCAAGATCAGCGCCGTCGAAAAATTCCCGTCCAGCTTTTCCAGCAACGCGCGGCATAGCGTCGTCTTGCCCGCGCCTACCTCGCCGGTGAGCTGCACGAAGCCCTTCCGCTCGCGGATGCCGTAGTGCAGGTGGTTGAACGCCTCGCGGTGCTTGGTGCTATGGAAAAGAAAGCGCGGGTTCGGCGTGATGTCGAACGGCGACAGCTTTAATCCATAAAACTCCAGATACACAATACGTTTACTAGCAGAATGCTTCATTCCGCGCAAAACAAAGGTTTGCGCAGTCAGGCAAATAGAATTGGTAAATCAAAGTCCGCCTTAATTAGAGGCCAATTATTTTTTGTTTTTCGAGTTGAAGTATTCGGAAGGCGTCATGAAAACGCAGCCTTTTGACTTCAGATAATCTATGATTTTTACAAATTCCCCCCATTTCTTGTCATCCCATAAAGCAGGGTGTCCTTGAAGGCGCAGAAACTCCTGGCTTGCGCCAACCTTTTCATATTCTGCCTTGAATTTGTCAAAGACAGGCAGGCCGGTTTTTATTTCCAGCCCCATGATTCTGGGGAGAACAAATTTTTTGGTGTCTTTTAGTTCGCCGCCGAAAAGTATTTTAATTTCAGGAATTGCCTCCAGCGCTTTGCCTGTTTCAACCGTAGTGCTGCTCCAATGCTCGCCAAAAGCCGTGAGCGGGAATCCAAGCTTTTCTTTCGCCAACGTTTCGCATTTTTCCAAAATCGCTTTCTGCTCCTCAAATGTCCCGTGTTCAAATTCCCCGGTGTCCTTGTCATCCCGATTTTTATATCCATGAAGCCAGAATTCGATCAGGCCTTGTTTTTGCTTTGATTTAATCCAGTCAAAATAGGTTTGGTTATCACCTTCCAGTGACGAGCAAATGATTCCGAACGAGCCTTTGATGTGGTTTGTTTCGAGATATTCCGTGATGCGTTTCCATCTGAGGGCGACCGGGCCGCCACCTTCGTTGCTTTGAAGCACATCATCCAGCTTAAGAATGATGACTTGCCGTCTTTGCACCGCCGACGACTGGGCAAAAATCATTCCGGCACAAAATAATGTTAACAACAAAATCAAAAGAAAATTTTTGTCAGCTTTCATAGGAAGAATTAAGCCGTTTCAATTTAGGTTTCGATGGATGGTTAAGTCTATTTTCTTGTCTGATCTGCATCAAGTTCGGCGTGAGTGAGCGTCTCCCAAGCGGGATTGCATGAAACCAGGGGATGGCTGAACTTGGCTTTTATGCCTTGCGGTGCGGCAAACGAGATGTTTTTCATGAGCCGAATCCCTTTTATTAGATAATCATGCGTCGATGGCAGTTCGATCTTTTTCCGGTTGTGGTAGTGGTTATATGCTATCTCAAAAGTTGGCGACATGCCTGCGAAATCAAGCTTGCCTTCGTGTAGCCCATTTGGAATGGGCTTCCCCAGTCTTAAGGAATTATTGAATTCCATGTATCTGGTCAGGCGCTTTTGATGGATCGAATACAAATCGATTCCTTGGTGCCAAGCTATTTCCGCAACATTGATGGCGGCCGCAAAACCATTTTCGCAGTGTGTGAAATCTCTGCATGTTTCAGCGCATAAACCATCAATATAAATATTGGGATTGAACCAAATTTTGTCTAGGGCTGCTCCTCTAATATAAAAATCCTCACCGGGACTTACAAATTTAACCATGAACCAGGCCTTATCGGGCTCAGGGAATAGATTCGCATCAAGTTTTGCAAGCAGACCATCGCTGGGAGTCGTCCGCCAGTAATCAGAAGCCCTGGGTTTTAATCCATCTTCGGAAAGATAATAATAACAAGGAACATAACTTATCCAGTGACAGATACCTTCGTAAAACGCCGCGCGATCATTATTATACACACCGATGGCGACCAGAGCATTGCACACAGAGAGTTCACGGTTTCCGAAAGAAACCCTATTGTGGAGCAATGGCAAAAAGGCGCGGTTTAACATCAAGGAAAATTGTTTTTTATCTTCAATTCTCCATTGGGGAAATGTGGCTCGCAAAATCTCTGCCGCCTCTGGGAAAGTTGAGCCCGCCCAAGCCGTTTGCAGATACCAATTCATTCCTTTGTGAGTTTGTAAAATTGAAGACCATGCATTGATGATTTGCACCGATTTTTCTGCGTATTTTTGATTCCCGGTAAAATACCACAATAATGCATCCCCATATGCTGCTACACTATCATCCGTCTCAGCCGCCGCCCCGTGATCATTTGCACCATACAAGTCGGACGAGACAATTTCTACGGGGTGAGGTATGTAATCCATTCTACACCATCTTGATGTTTTGACTTTTTCAAAGGCTGTCTTCCAGGGTTCGTTGCCGGCTTCTATATTTCTTTTAATTATGTCTAATTCCTCCTTCGTATTCAGTAGGCCGATGTGCTTAAAAGTTGTGGGCACCTGTGAAGTTGGAAATAGCTTTTCGCACTTCGGTGTGGTTTCTTCAGACCGAGTGGTGTTAATAAATACGAAGACAATTATAAAAAAGAGGTTCTTAATCATTTCATTTTTGGGCGCAAATTGATTCGCGATGCTTAAAACTAAAAATAAGTCGCATTAAACCTACAATGGGTTTCTAGCAGAAACCCTTGCCGTTCGCCAAGCAAACCTTTCAGCGCAAGACCGTCCGCACGGCCTTCACCAGCGCCGCCGCCTCCGCCGACGTGCCGATGGTGATGCGCAGATAGTCGCTGACTTCCGGCGCGCTGAACCAGCGTGCGAGGATTTTCCGTTCGCGCAATTTCTGGAGCCAGGCCTTTGCGGGAAACAGCGGCGGCTTGGCGAGGATGAAGTTTGTCTGGCTTGGCAGCACGCGGAAGCCGAGCTTCGTCAATTCGCGGCTTAGCCAGGTGCGCGTCGCGATGATTTTTTTGAAATTGGCGCGGTAATATTTCAAGTCGTCCAGCGTGGCTTCCGCCGCGATCTGGCCGAGGCCGTTGACGTTGTAGCTGTCGCGGATCTTGTCCAGCGCCGCGATGAGTTCCGCGTGGCCGACAAAATAGCCGACGCGCTGGAAGCACAGCGAATACGCCTTGGAAAACGTCCGCGCCACGAGGACGTGCGGAAATTTCAGCGCCAGCTTCAGCGCGTTTTCATTGGCGAAATCCACATACGCCTCGTCCAGCACCACGACACCTTTTTGGGCACGGCAAAGTTTCTCCAGTTCCGAAGTCTTGTAACCGCGCCCGCTCGGCGCGTTCGGCGTGGTGATGAAAGTCAGCACGGCGTTAAAATTCCATTTCTCGCCGCGCTTTAATTCCGTAACCGACGGCAGGGAAAAATCAGAATTCAACGGGACGGCATTTTTTATCGCACCATGAATGTTTGCTAACACTGGGTAGAGGGAATAGCTGGGCGTGAAATATTGAATTGTGAATTCTCCGTGATGTTCAGAAGTGAACTCCCACTGAAAACCTTCTGGATTCACAAACGCCCGCGTGGCCAACGCCAGCACTTCGTCGGAGCCGTTGCCGATGATGATATTTTCCGGTTTGCAGCCGTGCAGCTTCGCCAGCTTGGCGCGCAATTTTTCCGCCGTGGGATTCGGATACAGCCGCAGCCGGTCGTCCACCGCCGCTTTCACCGCGCGCACAACTTTGGGCGACGGCGGATACGGATTTTCGTTGGTGTTGAGCTTGATCAGCCCCTTGATTTTCGGCTGTTCGCCCGGCACATACGCGTGCAGGTCATGCACGAGCGGACGGATCAACGCCGACAGGCGGCGGGCAGATGGCGACTTTGACATCGCCGTCATTTCAAATCAAAACCGTGCAAAAGTCGAGTCCGCGCCGTGCTGCTGAATGGTGCGGGCGGTGGTAGCTTTAACTTGTCACCCTGCCCGCCCTTCCGGCATCCTCGTTCGCATGAAATCCACCCGCCGCATTTTTCTTTTCCAAGCGCTCGTGCTCGCGCTGCTTTCAACCGGTCAACTTTCGCTGTGCGCGGCGGCAGGCGGCGCGGCGCTGCCAGCCAAGGCGGCCGCGTTGCTGCAGGGCGTTCACCGCATCGTTTTTCTCGGTGATAGCATCACGCAAGGCGGCGAATACGTTGCTGATTTCGACTGCTGGCTGGTGGCGCACGGCGTTCAGGCCGAAGTCCTGAATCTTGGTCTGGGCAGCGAAACCGCGTCCGACCTCACGCCGGAGGAGAACGCCGGGCATCTGAAGGCGCACGGTTTCGGCCGGCCGTTCATCAGCGAACGGCTGGAGCGCGCTTTGACCGCCACGAAACCGGATTTGCTGTTCGCCTGCTACGGCATGAACGATGGCGGCAGCCTCCCGCCGGATGAGACGGGCACCAAACGCTTCGCCGACGCCGTCACGCATCTGCGCGACGCGGCGCTCAAGGCCGGCGTGAAACGCGTGGTGATCTGCACGCCGCCGGTGCAGGACGCCAAGGGCAATGCCTCCAAGAAATTTCATGATGAAAACCTAGCACGCTACACGACGTGGCTGTTGACGAAGCGCGCCGACGGCTGGGACGTGGTGGACATCCACACGCCGATGCGCCAAGCGCTCGACGCAGGCCGCGCGAAGGATCCGGCGTTTGAATTCGCCAAGGACGGCGTGCATCCCGGCCGCGCGGGGCACTGGCTGATGGCCCGCGAAATCTTGACCCAGAGCCTCGGCGCGAAACTCGACGGCGTGACGACCGCCGAAGATCTGTTTCCGGCGCACGGCGCAGAAATCCGCAAGCTGGCTCACGACCGGATGGTGTTGTTGTTCAATTCCTGGATGACGAAGATCGGCCACAAACGCCCCGGTGTCGCGGGCGCGCCCGGCGCGAAGCCCGGCTTGCCGCTGGCCGAGGCCAACGCCAAAGCCGCCGACATCGCGAAGCAGATCCAGGCGCTGCTGACCGGCGAAAAACCCTGATTTTGATTGGCAATCACGGGGTTGCTGCGTATTGTAGGCAGCAGAGAATTTCTCGACGCCATGCCCAAGAAAAAAACAACCCGGCTTGCCGGCGGTCCCGTTTCGCGGTTCATCCAGCATCACTACCGGCATTTCAACGCCGCGTCGCTGGTGGACGCCGCGAAGGGCTACGTCGCGCATCTTGAAAAAGGCGGGCGCATGATGATCACCCTCGCCGGCGCGATGAGCACCGCCGAACTCGGCCTCTCGCTCGCCGAAATGATCCGGCAGGACAAGGTGCATCTCATCACCTGCACCGGCGCGAATCTGGAGGAGGACGTTTTCAATCTCGTCGCGCACGATTACTACGAGCGCGTGCCGGACTACCGCGAACTCAACGCGCAGGACGAACAGAAGCTGCTTGACCGACACCTGAACCGCGTGACCGACACCTGCATCCCCGAAGGCGAAGCGATGCGCCGCATGGAAAAAGCCATGCTCGAAGTCTGGATCGCCGCCGATAAAAAAGGCGAACGCTATTTCCCGCACGAATTTTTCTATCAGGTGCTGCGCAGCGGCAAATACAAAAAGTATTACCAGATCGACCCGAAGAATTCCTGGATGCTCGCCGCCGCGGAAAAAAATCTGCCCATCGTCACGCCCGGCTGGGAAGACTCGACGCTCGGCAACATGTATGCCGCTGCGGTCATCCGGGGCGACGTGAAAAACGTCCACACCGTCCGCACCGGCATTGAATTCATGACGTGGCTCGCGGATTTTTACACGCGCACGACGAAGAAAAGTCCGCTCGGCATGTTCCAGATCGGCGGCGGTATCGCCGGCGATTTTCCGATCTGCGTGGTGCCGATGCTGCATCAGGACCTCGGCCGCACCGGTGTGCCGCTGTGGGGCTACTTCTGCCAGATCAGCGATTCCACCACCAGCTACGGCAGTTATTCCGGCGCGGTGCCGAACGAGAAGATCACCTGGGGCAAGCTCGGCGTGAAGACGCCGAAATACATCATCGAGTCCGATGCCACCATCGTCGCGCCGCTGATTTTCGCGCACGTCCTCGGCTGGTAATTCGCTTTTCCTCCGGCGCGGGCTGGCCTAATCTGCGGCCATGCTGTTCACCGCCGAATCCCTCTTTGACCTCACGCAGACCGAGCACGCCGCGCTTTTCGACGGCACTGAATTCGCGTGGGAAGCGCTGAAGAAAATCGAGCCGTATCTCGCCAAAGTCGCGCGGCAGAACCCGCCGCCGAGATTTCCCGGCGCGAGCATCGGCGACCGTGTCATCATCGGCGCGGGCACCGTGGTGGAACCCGGCGCGCTGATCAAAGGCCCGGCCATCATCGGCAAGAACTGCCAGATCCGGCACAACGCCTACATCCGCGAGAACGTCATCATCGGCGACGACTGCGTGGTGGGCAACGCCAGCGAACTCAAGAACGCGCTGCTCTTCAACGGCGTGCAGGTGCCGCATTACAATTACGTCGGCGATTCCATCCTCGGCCACAAGGCGCACCTCGGCGCGGGCGTCATCTGCTCCAACCTCAAATCGCTGCCGGGCAATGTGACCATCTCCGTGGACGGCAAGCCGCTGGACACGGGATTGCGAAAATTTGGTGCGCTCGTGGGCGACGGCGCGGAAGTGGGCTGCAACAGCGTGCTGAATCCCGGCAGCATCCTTGGGCGCGGTGCGATGATTTATCCCGGCGTGAACTGGCGCGGCTTTTTGCCCGCGAACAACATCGCCAAGAACAAGGCGGAGGTTGAGGTTGTTGTAAAAAGGCCGAGGGAATCGAATTAAACGCAAAGACGCAAAGACGCAGAATTGTTAAAATGATGACACCGCGTGAAATTAACAAGTTAGTTGAAGATTATATCGGAACGAATGGCGGTTATTTGAATTACTTCAGTTACAGTAAGCACGATAAATTTTATCACTTCTATTGCGACCTAGATATTGATGTTCCTTCCTATCGTGCGAAAGGAAACACCACGCGCACAGCATTCGTTCAAATCTTGAAGGAAGCAAAACCACGGGATCAGGCAAAAATAATTCGTGGAGTTTTTGAGATGATTCCACCGCCCGATGACACATCAAATCCAGAAAGCGCGAAAAAATCGAAATTGCATAAAGAGTTGCTAGAAATTGCCGCCCGACTTGAAACAGATGGCCAAGTGGACTCACCAGTCATTGCAAATACCAGCGAAGTTGTTATTGAAGCGTTAAAGGACGCGGAAATTCTTTTACGCTCTAGTGGCCCAAAGAATGCAGTGGACAGAGCGCATACCGCACTTCATGGCTATTTGAAGAAACTATGTTTAGATCGTGGAGAAGTCCTTCCAAGGGAGCCATCACTAACAGATGTTTTCAAAACGCTCCGAGAAAAATTCCCTGAATTCTCCGTGGTTATTCCGCATGACACCGAAGCTAAAAGAGTTTTCGGATCGCTTTCATCAGCCCTTGACAGCCTGAACACAATTCGCAACAGAGGAACTCTCGCTCATCCAAACGAAATGCTTTTGGAAACACCCGAAGCCATGCTTTATATTAATTTGTCCAGAGCTGTGCTGGGCTATATCGAAACGAAATTAAAAAAGAATTAGTTTCACAGGAAATTTAATTGGTCATGCCCCTCCGCCTCCTCAGATTGTTCCTGATTTTCTCCGCCATCGGCTGGGGAGTGTGCATCGTGGGCATGTTCGCCTCGTGGCCGCAAATCAACGCCATCGCGCAGGGCATGGGCGCGCACGCCATCGCCTATGACCCGATGCTGGATTACTGGCTGCGGATGGTCTGCGGCGCGTTCACGCTGGTCGGCGGCTGGTATCTGGTGCTGGCGCTCTGGCCGCGCAAGTTTGCCGTGGCCATCCCGTGGTTCGGCTGGCTGATGATTGTTGAGGGCGTCATCCTGCTCATCTCCGGCCTGCGCGCGGGCATCGGCCCGTTTCCATTTTACGGCGATGTGGCGGCTTGTTTTCTCTGTGGCGTGGGCATCGTAATTTTTGCCAAGGCGGCGCGGGCGTAAATCTTCTGTTGCCAACAGGCGTATTGATTTATTAGCGGCGAGGTGCGTTTTGCAACGCTTTCACCACGGCATCAAAGGCTGGCTTCGGCTGGAAGTTCTCATCAAACATCAACGGGCGACCGGGCAATTTGTCTTTGCGGGCAAAGTCATGGCTGAAATAAGGGTCGTTATACCAACTGTAGCGATCCGATAGTCCCCAAACCACCAAGCCGGTGACGGCCGGTTCATCCAGCGCAACATTGAGAAACCGGGCGTAGGTATCAGCCACGGACTGATCTCTTTGGGCGACATCGGCTGGCGCGTTTTTGTCGGAGACATCGAGTTCGGTGATGATGATTTTCAGCCCGCGCGAAGCGATGTCGCGGAGAAAATCGCGATAGGCCGGCGCGTCGAGCTTGAGGTCGGTGTTGAGGTGGGCTTGCAGGCCGACGGCGTCGATGGGCACTTTCTGTTTCGCCAGCGTGTCGAGCAGGCGCAGCAGAGCCTGACGTTTGGCGGGCGCGCCGCGCGGTTCATCCTCAAAGCCGTAATCGTTGTAAACAAGCAGCACGGAGGCATCGGCTTCGCGGGCCCAGGTGAAAGCGTGGCTGATGAAATCCGGCCCGAGGTTGCTGAGCAGGGGACTGCGGCGGAGATAATCGGATTTGCCATGGACTTGAATCGCCTCGTTGACCACATTCCATGACCAGACTTGGCCGCGAAAATGTTCCAACATGGTGCGGATGTGCCGGCGAACCGACTGTTCGGCGAGGTCGCGGGCTTGGATATTCTTGAACCATTTCGGCGTGCCTTCATGCCAGAGCAGATGAGCGCCGGTCAGCAGGATGTGGTGAGCGCGCGCAAAATCGATATTCGTCTGGGAGCGCGTAAATTCATGGGCGTCGGGTTGGTGGCTTACGGCTGACCAAGAGAGGATCGGCGCGAGCAGGGCGCACTGATTGACAAACAGCTCGGCAAAGTCACGCGGCGCGACCGCCATGTCGTTGTCGGTATCCGCACCAAATTTGATGCCGCGCGCGGCGGCCAAATCGCGCAACGACGGCAGTGGCGTGGGCGCATGGGCGAGGAGGTCGAGACGGCTTGTCAGCAAGGCCGCCGTGCTGCCACCGAGAAGCCGGAGATATTCGCGTCGGGTGTGGTGTTTCATTCAGTTGAGCGGGTGTCCAACAGCAGCAATGGGCGAATCACCTTGCGAAATCAATCCTAAAAGACAACCTCAAAACGTCCCCATTTCGATTTGGAAAAATTGATTTACCATTGAAGACTGTGCTTCGGATGCTTCGCGCTGACATGCGGCGCGATGATTTCACCCGGAGCCGGTGCGGAATGTCTTTCTTGAGGACAGCACCATCCAAAAAGCTCACGGTCGGCACAATTCCTATCGAAACGTGGAAAAATTCACGAATCCGGCATTCGCCCGGAGAACTGGTTGGCGATGGAAAAAAGGAAATTAACGCCGTCTTCATGCGGTTGCTGGGATTTTTTCATCGTCGATGGCCTTGAATTAAGCGGTTTTTGATGTTCTGACGCTCTTCGGATGGATAATTTTTCAGGTTGGCCTGAGACCTGCTTGGTAGTGTTCAGAAGCTTATGTCAGAAACTATTTCAGCTCCGTTGTTGAGCCGGGTCAAATCATGGCAGTTGGTCGGGCTGGGTTTGAGCGGCTGGTGCACCCTTTACAGCATTGCGCTCATCACCTGCGGCGCCAGCGGCGCGCTCATCGGTCACGCGCAGGGCGGCTGTTTTGCCGCCACCATGACGTTGGCCGGCGTCGAAGCGCGGCGTTTCCGCAAAGGCTCCGGCACGTTCACCGCTACGGCGAACTGGGTGGAAGGCATGCCCACCCAGCAGTTGAACCTTATGCTGGCGCAAGTCGTGCAACGGCAGGAATATGTTGTCGAAACGTGCCATCCCGCCGAAAAAGAATTGGGCTTTGGCGTGCGCGCGGTCAAAGCCGGCCGGACGATGGTTTTCGAGACGGCCCGCTGGCAGGAACCGATCGTCACGCTGGCACACACCCAGACCACGGAAGAAAATCGCAAGAAGGTGCTCGCCGATATCGCCTATATCGTGACCCTTGGCCTGCCGAATGACGAGGCCCGGCATTTCGCCAAGGAACATCCCGTCCGTTTTCTCGGTCGCCGGGAACTCATGGAAAAGTTTGCCGCGGAAAAAGCCGCCGCTGCCGAAGCGCCGCCTTCCGTTGCCTGATTTTCGTTAGTAAGCGGGCATTGCACTTGCAATGCACTTACATTGCGATAATATTGGTCGCATGATTACCCGCCGCGATTGGCTCGTTGCCGTTGTTTCCATTTCTTTCACCGCCGCCGTGATGACGCTGGCCGGAGTCGCCAAGCCGGTGATGCACTCATCGATCTTCAACTGGGCCGACCTTCAAGTTGTCCCGACGAAAGTGGGCGAGCGCCGATCGGTTTGCAACGCGCCCACACCCACGCTCGCGAATCTGGAAATCCACATCACCACGCTCAATCCCGGCGAAGTGCCGCACCCGCCGCACCAGCACGCGGACGAGGAGCTGATGATCGTGAAGGAAGGCACGCTGGAGGCGTTGCAGGGAGGCAAGACCAACATCGTGACGACCGGCGGGCTGGTCTTCGAGGCGTCGAACGAATTGCACGGCCTGCGGAATGTCGGCACGAACCGCGCGACTTATTTCGTCATCAAGTTCATGCCGCACGATTTGGTGAAGTGAGTGGGGCCACCAGAAGCAGCGCGGAAATTTTCGGGCTGAACGGGCCGGCGGTGGAATTGTCCAGGCAGCGTGGTAATCCTGTCTTTTGCCTTCCGAATTGATAATTTGACCGCATGAACGACCTGACCATCGGCTTGCTCGGTGCGTTGCTGGCCACGAACCAGCCGCTGGCCGTCAGCAATGTCATCCAGCAGCAGACGGGCGTTGCCATCGCGGTTGCCGCCGATCCGGTGGAGCGCGAGTTGCGCGACGTGATGCTGGCGGATGATGCGGCGCAGGCCGAGGTCGGCGGTTGGATCCAGGCCAACGACGCGCTCGGGGCCACCACCAACGCGCTGCCGAAAGCCGTTTTGAACGAGCGCATCCGGGCGCGGTTTGACGGGGTGCGGCACAGCTACGAGATTTTTCTCCGCAACCATCCGGACAGCGCGAAGGGCTTTCTGGCCTACGGCAGTTTTCTGAACGACATCGGCGACGAGGAGAACGCGAGGGTGCAATACGAAAATTCCCGGCAGCTTGACCCGAAAAATCCCGCCGTCTGGAACAATCTCGCCAACTACTACGGCGAGCATGGCCCGCTGAAGAACGCGTTTGCGTATTATGCCGAGGCCATCAGGCTCAATCCAGACGAGCCGGTGTATTATCGCAATTTTGCCACGACGGTCTATCTGTTCCGCAAGGATGCGCGGGAATATTATCACCTCACCGAACCGCAGGTCTTCGACAAGGCGCTGGCGCTTTACCGGCAGGCGCTGGCGCTCACGCCGCAGGACTTCACGCTCGCGACCGACTACGCGGAGAGCTACTACGGCATCCGTCCGCTGCGCACCAACGACGCGCTCGCCGCGTGGACCAACGCGCTGAACATCGCGCACACCGGGTTGGAAAAAGAGGGCGTGGAAATCCATCTCGCGCGGGTGAAGATCGCCGCCGGATTTTATGAGCAGGCCAGTAACCACCTCGCGAACGTCACGAACGGTGCGTATCTTGATTTGAAACGCCGGCTCTACCAGTCGCTGCTCGACCACAAAAATCCGCCGACCAATGCCGTCGCCGACACCTTGACGAATGCGGTGGCGGTCGCTTCCAACACGGTGGCGGTGTTGACCAACACCGTGCTGGCGGCCACAAATCTGTCCGCTGTGCCGGCACCTTCCGAAATACCGGCACCGGTTTTGCGCGGCCAAAAACCGTAGTGAATCCGGCAATTTCAGCCTTTGTGTCCCGGTGCCTTGCCGGTTAGAATCCGCCGCATGAGCTTTTACGACAAATTGAAATTCGACGCCAACGGTCTGATTCCTGCCATCATTCAGGAGCAGAAGAGCGGCCGCGTGGTGATGATGGCGTGGATGAACCGCGCCTCGCTGGAGGACACCGTCAAGACCGGCAAGACGCATTTCTGGAGCCGCTCGCGCCAGAAATACTGGATGAAGGGCGAGGAAAGCGGCAACACGCAGACCGTGAAAGACATCGCCTTCGACTGCGACGGCGACACGCTGTTGATTCAGGTCGAGCAAAAAGGTCCGGCCTGCCACGAGGGTTACAACTCCTGCTTCTTCCGCTCCATCGAAGGCAACGGCGACACGTTCAAGACCACCGAGTCGCAAATCCTCACGCCGGAGCAGATGTATAAGAAAAAGGGGTGAAAGTCTCCCGGACGGGGAGGTGTCGGCGGATAAATTTGCTAGTGCAATACTTTCCCGAGCGTGGGTTCTGCCGCCGGTTCATCCAAAATCAGCGCGCTTGAGATGGTTTTGATTTTATCACCGCCGGAAAATTTCCAGACGACGCGTTTGTCCGGTGTGATTTCAATCAGATCCGCCGTGCTGCCAAATTGTTTGTGACCCAGCCAGTTTGCCACCAGCGTGTCGCCGTTGGGCAGACGTTCCAAGCCGGCCATGAATTTCAACTGGACGCCGGCCAGTTCGTTGCTCTGCACCTGCCAGACGGTTTTGCCGGCGGCGTCCACTTCGACCACGCGTGAGCCGCCCGGGCCGTCGGCGCAGGCAATGAGCGTGTTGCCGTTCGGCAGCCGCACAACGCTGTGCGGTCCGCCAGCGGCGGGAATTTCCCGGATCAACCTGCCGGTGGAATCATATTCGCGCACGGCTTTCGGACCGTAATGGGCGACGAGATAATGACCGTTGTCCAATTGCCGCGCGTTGCGCATGAAAGTGTGTCCGCCGTTTGTGCCGGGCGGCAGCAGATGAATCTCTTTCACAATCCGTCCGGCGGGGCTTACTTCCAACAGCCGGCCCGCATTGCATTCGCCGATGAACGTGTTGCCATTGGCCAGCCGCTGGCAGGCGTAAATTTCGCTGGCGGATTCGTAGGCGAACACCACCTTTTTTTCGCGGGTCACCTCCTTCACACCGTGGCCGGTGTTGAAGAGCAGATTGCCGTTGGGCAATGCCCAGAGGTCGTTGCAATTGGTCGCGCCGGTGTATTCCCAATCAATTTGGCCGGCGGCCGAAACGATGAAAACCTTGCCCTGCGTGTAATCCGTGCAGACGAACGAATGCCGCACCGGCGAGGATACGGGCTGGGCTGAAATCAGTCCCGCAGCGGCGACAAGCAGCAGCAGTTTTTTCATGCGGCGGCGGTGGTAGGCCTCATTTCGGCTTCAACTGCTCCAATTGCGCCTTTTCGACGATGGCGGTGGCCCAAAGAAAACCGGCTACCGCCTCCTTGGCGTTGATAGACTTTTTGAAATTTATGTAATGCGCGTAATCTATCTGGACGCCCAGGCCGTCGCAGGCGCTGTAAATATCCAGCAATCCATGGCTGTTGATCTGGGCATTGGCAATGATGCCGCGGTAGCCCTTTTCCACGACCGGTGCATACTCGCTTTTGTCGATCAAGCCGAGTTCAATGCCCCGGGCGATGGTGTAAGTGAACATCGCGCTGCCGGAAGTATCGGTCCAATTGTCCGGGCGGTCGCCTTTGTCCACGACTTGAAACCAGCGGCCTGTCTTCGCGTCCTGCGTGCGTTTCAACCCTTTGGCGAGCCGGCGGAAAATGTCCTCTATCTCGGCGCGGCGTGGATGATCCTTCGGCAGATCCGCCAGGGTTTCGACCAGCACGAGCGCATACCAGCCAAGTCCTTCGCTCCAGACTTCGGGCGAAAGACCGGTCTGCGGATCAGCCCAGCCCGGAACTTTGCCGCCGTGCCCGGGTTCAAAATAACCATGCAAATAAAGCCCGGAATGGTCTCGTTCGGCGCGGTGGGCGAAGAGGGAAAGCTGTTTCGTGGCCGTGTCCCAGGCATACTGGCTGTCGCCGATGGATTTCCCGTAGCGAGCCAAAAACATCTGTCCCATGAAGATGCCGTCGATCCACATCTGGCCGTTCATGCGCTGGTTGTGCCAGAAGCCGCCATCGGTGTTCGTGGGATAAGTGTCGAGCGCGCGGCGGATTTTATCAGCGGCCTTTTTATAGCGTTCGTCCTTGGTATTTTCGTAAAGCATCACGAGCGTGTTGCCGGTCATCATGTTGTCGAGATTGCTGAACGACGGTGTATTGGTCTGGCCCTTGGCGTTGATGACGCCGCGAAAATTTCCGTCCGCATCCACGAACTGGTCGATGTATTTCCGGGTATAATCAAAATATTTTTTATCGCCGGTGGCGCGATACAGCATTTCGAAGCCATAAAGTTCGTAGCCGTTGACGTAGGTCCAGCCGTTGAAATATGCCTTGGAAAAATCCGGCCAGCGTGCCATGACGGTTTCGGCGGCGGCGATGGACCATAATTTCGGCGGCTGCCCGGGTGTGTAGTCCAGTTGTGCACCCGGCACGGCGGTGACGGCGGCGTCATGCACGGGCGGAGGATTTGTGCTGGCGTTGATTTCAGCTCCCGCCGCTGCCAGATTGGCCAGCAGAAACACCACTAGAAAATGGAGCGACACCGATATCCTTTGGATTTTGCGGAACGTGGTGTTCATGAGTGTATTTTATATGTTCACCACGCCTTTGTCGCGCCTTTTTGGAGGCGCGACATCAACCTTTCCTGCGGCTTCCTGCTTTTGTTTTCCCCCCGCTTCGGCTAAAAAGAGCGCATGTATTCGCCGACCGCCGATGAATTTCTAAAACTCGCGACGCAGGGAAATCTGATTCCCGTCGCGCGTCGCATTCTGGCCGATTTGGAAACCCCGCTCTCGGCCTACCGCAAGATTCGCGGTCAGGGCGAGTCGTTCCTGTTTGAGTCCGTGGAGGGTGGCGAGCACGTCGGGCGCTACTCGTTCGTCGGCTGCAATCCGCGCGCGGTCATCCGGCAGGACGGCCAGCACGTGCAGGTCATTGAAAACGGCCGCATCACGGAAAGTGCCGTGGTCGGGCGCGACGTGAAGGACGGCTTGGAAATGGTCGAACGCGTGATGAAAAAATTCCGCGCGGTGGCCACGCCCGGCCTGCCGCGCTTCACCGGCGGTGCCATCGGCTTCATCGGCTACGAATTCATCCACGACGTGGAACCGTCCGTGCCGCGTCCGCCGGCGGATGAATTGAACGTGCCGGTCATGTATTTTCTCATCGCCGACCAGTTGCTGACCTTCGACCGCGCGCAGCAGACGATCACGATTCTGGTGAACGCGGTGTTGGAAGACGGCGTGGCACCCGCCGACGCCTACGAAAGCGCGACGGATGAGATTGACCGGCTCATCTCGCTGCTGGAACAGCCGAGCGAACATCAGCCGGTGTCGCTGCCGGCGGATGTGCCGGCGGTGGCGTTTGAATCCAACCAGTCGAAGGAAAGGTTTTTCGCGAACGTCGAGGCGGCGAAGAAATTCATCACCGCCGGCGACGTCATTCAGGTGGTCGGTTCGCAGCGGTTTTCCGCGCCGGTCACGGCGTCGCCGGTGGATATTTACCGCGCGGTGCGCAGTATTAATCCGTCGCCCTACATGTTTTTGCTGGAGCTGGACGGCTTCGCGCTCGTCGGCGCGTCGCCGGAACTGCACGTCCGGTGCGAGGAAGGCAAGGTGGAGATCCGTCCCATCGCCGGCACGCGTCGTCGCGGCAAAAATGAGGACGAAGACGCCGCGCTTGAAAAAGAATTGCTCGCCGATCCGAAGGAACGCGCCGAGCACGTCATGCTCGTGGACCTCGCGCGCAACGACATCGGCCGCGTGTGCGATTTCGGCAGCGTGGCGGTGAAGGATTTGATGATCGTGGAGCGTTACAGCCACGTGATGCACATCGTCTCGCAGGTGGAAGGAAAAATTTCCGTCGGCAAGTCAAATTACGATCTGATGCGTGCGACGTTTCCGGCCGGCACGGTCAGCGGCGCGCCGAAAATCCGCGCGATGCAGATCATTTCCGCGTTGGAAGGCACGACGCGCGGCACCTACGCCGGCTGCGTCGGCTATTTTTCGTTCAACGGAAATTTGGATACCTGCATCACCATCCGCACCGCGCTCATCAAGGACGGCAAGGCTTATGTGCAGGCGGGCGGCGGCTGGGTGAACGATTCCACGCCGGAAGGCGAATTTCAGGAGACAGTCAACAAATCCATGGCGATGCGGAAGGCGATTGCGATGGCGGAAAGTTTTGCGAAGGCGTGAACTCGCAGCCGGAAAGCAAAGCCACCGAACCCGGCGCGTGCGAGCGTTGCGGCAGTTTTAACGTTTTGGAAATCGCCGGAAAATTTCTTTGCGCGGATTGTGTGGCGCAGGCTGGTTGCGGCTGCGCCGGTCACGGTGGTGGCAGCGAGGATTAAATAAGATTCCTTTGCGGCAGCGCCGGCTTCTGTTAGTTTAATAGTGAATCAAAAATTATGATTCGACGAAGCTTCATTCTCCTGTTCGTTTTGCTGCAGGTTACGATCATTCATGCGGCGCAGGTTGGACTCATCAAAATCAACGGCGCTATCGGTCCCGCCACGGCCAGCTTCATCGGCCGTGCGCTAGAAACCGCCGCCGCGCAAAACGACGAATGCCTCATCATCCAGCTCGACACGCCGGGTGGCCTGCTCGATTCAACGGAACAGATTGTCCAGAAGATTTACGACGCCAAAATTCCCACGGTCGTTTATGTCGCGCCAGCCCCGGCGCGGGCGGGCAGCGCGGGAGTTTTTGTAACCATAGCGGCGGACGTGGCGGCGATGGCCCCGCACACGCGCATCGGTGCAGCGCATCCGGTGGAACTCGGCGCGAGCGGTCAGGCAGAAAAGACCGATGACACGATGACCAAGAAAATTGAGAATGACACCGCTGCGTTCGCGAAATCCATCGCCGAAAAACGCCATCGCAACGTGGATTGGGTCATCGCCTCCGTGCGCGCCAGTGAATCCATCACCGCCGAGGACGCGCTGGACAAAAACGTCGTGGATCTGCTTGCCGACGATATGCCGGATTTGCTGAAACAGATTGACGGCCATGTCTGCGGCGAAAAAACGCTGCACACGGTCAACGCCGCCGTCGTGGAAATTCAGATGCAATCGTGGGAACGGTTCGCGCAGATTTTTCTGCGGCCGGAAGTGATGTTCATTTTGATGCTGATGGTGATTTACGGCTTCATCGGCGAATTGAGCAGCCCCGGCGCGATCCTGCCGGGCGTGGTCGGCGCGATCGCGCTGGTGCTGGTGCTTTATATGTCGGCGATTCTGCCGGTGAACATCGCCGGCCTGCTGCTCATCGGGCTGGCGGTGCTGCTGTTCATTGCGGACGTATTCGCCTCGACACACGGCATTTTGACGGCGGGCGGCATTATCGCCTTTTTCCTCGGCGCGCTGATGTTGTTCAACCACGGCGGCCCCGGCTACCGGCTCTCGCTCGCGTGGATATTGCCGGCGACGGCGCTGACGGCGCTGTTTTTCATTTTCATCGTCGGCAAAGGCATTGGCGCACAATTCAAACCGGCGCAAACCGGCACTGGCACGATGATTGGAAAAGTGGTGGCCGCGCAATCGCGCATTGATTCGGTCGGCGGAAAAGTTTTTATTGAAGGTGAACTTTGGAACGCCGTGAGCGCCACACCGGTGGAAGCCGGCCAGCCGGTGGAAATCACCGGCATCAGCGGATTGACTTTGTCGGTAAAACCAAAAAATTAAAATTATGGAACAACTGATCGGACTTATCCTTCGCGGCGGCATCATCTCCGTCGTCGCCATTGCCGTCATCGTGGTTATTTTTGTGCTACCGCAGGCGATCCGCATTCTGCGCGAATACGAGCGCGGCGTGATTTTCCGGCTCGGCAAATTGCAGGGCGCGAAGGGGCCGGGGCTGATTTTCCTGATCCCCATCATCGACAAGATGGTGAAGATGGATTTGCGCGTGGTGACGATTGACGTGCCCAAGCAGGAGATCATGACCAAGGACAACGTGCCGGCCACGGTGGACGCCGTGATGTATTTCCGCGTGGTGGATCCGAACG
>Ga0208872_1000081_pt1 | contig 96777 bp, 82 predicted proteins | sample CryBogCBH12Aug08_FD_185508 | JGI IMG/M metagenome (GOLD analysis project Ga0208872, IMG submission 185508) | Freshwater microbial communities from Crystal Bog, Wisconsin, USA - CBH12Aug08 (SPAdes) | ecosystem: Environmental > Aquatic > Freshwater > Lake | place: Crystal Bog, Wisconsin, USA...
ATATGTTTACAACAATTCACGAATTCATTCAGCACTTAAAATGTCACCGAATCAATTTGTTAAAAAAGTTTCGCTAACATACAATAATTAATACAAGATTCGTGTGCAGAGAAATGGGTCCAGTACAGTCTGCCTAAAAACATGAACGACACCACCATTCAGAAGAATACGAACTCCAAGCCAATGAGCTTGGAAGAATACTGGCTGATCCGCTACCTACTTATAGTGAATCCAGAGCTTGGAAAACAGCTTCTCGGATATGAACTTAAGCAGGACGGCACAGTGTACATCATGCATGTCACAATGACTGATGGATCAGTGGTTGCGGTGTACCTCTTCTGGTACGACGCGAGGTGGCGCTCGGGTGCCGATCGTTTCGACGATGGCAATGATTGGGGCGAAGGCTCCGTCTTCCTCTCTTCCGTTACTGCCTTGTAGGCTTTGTTTCTTAATCGCATTATTACGACCCTTTGATTCTTTGAATCTTTGGGTCGTTTTTTATATACTGAAACACGATACTGGTAGATCTCTCGGCCAAAATCTTAGAGACAAGTATCGAGATTGCACTTTGTCCAGTACACAAAGTAACAAAACCGCTTATTTGGGTTGGTACAATTCTTGCAATTGCCGGAGGGTGTATTTTTTATCGCAACCAGCCGTTTTCTGGAATACCGCTTTATCAATCCATAATGGCAGCGGCTTTAATCTTGAACGGAATATTTCTTTCTTTTTATGTGAGTCCTTTTCTGCTCAAACGAGAGCGTGAAGGAAAACAAAAAGAACTTTTGCCAGATTCTTTGCAAAAAAAGATTATGGTTAGTTTGATTGTTTCTGATATTGGTTGGTGGGGTGGTTTGTTACTTTTGGTTTATTATATTGTTTGTAAATAAATAATATGTTCAAGAAAATGAAAATCAAAAAAGATTATGATTCGCTTTTTAAACCAGAGATAACGCCAAAACAAATGCTTGAATTGGGTGTTTTTGGGGGATTGTATTTTTCTGATAAGCCAAAAGAATTTCCAAGAGATTGGTTTGATAAAGCAAAATTATCTCCTGACGGAAAGAAACACAAAGAACTTAATTATTTCAAAGTCGATGCCAGTCAATCGCTCTTGGTTTGGCGAGCAAAAGGTTGGATACGTCCCCAAGATCCGAGAGGTTGGTTCCAGTGGTATTGTAGATATTACATGGGACGCCGGTCTAGTGATGATGATCGTCAGATAAAAAGGTGGATAGCTATGCGTAGACATATTATGCAAATCAAAAACAATTGTCGGGCTGGCGACATGTTATGTCGACCACGCCAAAGACAAGCATTACTACATTGGGCGTATGATTCAAGAAAGTTTTAAATAAAAATATAATTAGTCAAACCAATAATTAAAAACAGCCGAATTTCTTCGGCTGTGTGTTTTTAAATAAAAATTGCTTGTATTGTTTAATCAGTTTGGAAATAAGCTTGAGGTACCGTTTGTGTGGTAACATCAAAACCCTCGAAACTTTTTGGGATATCTGCTGAAAGATCAGCGCCTTCTTGTACATTAACCACCAGGTTGTCTTGGCCGTCTTTTTTGTATTGAATTCCAATTCCCGCAAAACCTTTTTTGTGGGCTAGTTTTTTCTTTAGAGCCAACTTTGCTTCCTCGACGGTCATATTTGGAATATGTTTTCCACCAAAAATAAGGTCGTCGCCAAACTGATTTACGACACCTTTTTGTGTTACAAAAATCTTATTGTCGGCAATATCTGGTAATTCGATGTGAATTTTTTCGCGAAGCTTTTGTTCGAGAACTTCATGGGTGTCGATAGAACCGACCCCAATCCAGAGTATGGTGTCCCGAGTATTTTCCACCCTTATGCGTATGAAGTTTTGAGGAAAGGTGACAGACTTGAGTATATTGGTTGTTTGTTCGTTAAGCTTTGAAACTGCGTCGATTATTTTTTCAAGTAGCATACTATTATTTTTTTATTAGGCTCATAATACATTAAATGCTGGAAATAGCAAACGGTACTATCCAATTAATTTATGGCAAATATGTTACTATTGTTTTAGTCTATGAAAAAAATATTTGCAAAATTAAAGAATGATCAGCATGTTGTCGTGTTTGAAGATGCGGAAATTGATAGTCTTAAGGATATATACAAAGTTCCCAATGTGACACTCGCAATTCCGTTTGAGATAGATACTCGTACACTCGCAGAGGGTGAGTGGTATTATATTGTGCCAACAGAAGAACAAAAAGAAGAAATGCTCGAAGAATATATTTCTTTTGGTAGTAGTGCGCTGCCAAATCCTATCGGGCCGGAACATCACAAAGAATTAAAAGTTGTGTATTTGGTGTCCGAAGAAGAGAAGTTTTTTACAAAAATGTCTTCTCGGCATGTGATTGAATCGCAAAAATATATTACGTTCGCAAAAAACGACGAAAAGCCTCATCTTGTCGAGCAGGGTAATTCTATGATGATTACAGGGGAAGTGGATGCATATTGGAATGGGACACGATTGTATTTCAAAAAGTTTACAACTGCGCAATCTTTGTTCCCTGGAATCAAAAAGATGTACAAAGAAATTACTGAAAATGATACGAATGAATTCCTCTCAAGTCCGTTGTTTGAATTAAAAGAAGAAATGAGTAGTGATTTTATCAGTGTGCGTAACCGCAAAAAAATTGCATCGATTGTCGGAGCTAAAATCATTGACCTCAAAGATCCAACTACGTGCGAAAAATACGTTGAGTATGCAAAACAGTACAATTTGGATCTTGAAATTAACGACAACAAAATCGCGTTGATAGACAATAGCGACGTAGGTACGGTACTTGGTCTATTTGGAGAAAGTTTTTATACCTCAGAAATCAATCGGGAAAAAAGAGAAATACGTTCGAGTCGCAAACTGGTTCACGGCAAGAGAAAGAGAACAAAGTAGCCTTAAAAATTATAAGATGTATTATGTGGATATCTATATGAATCAAATTCCAACATCACCCAATTTTCCTCCGAGTTTTTTTCGGGTAACTGTCAAAGGTTTGTTTGTCAAAGACGGCAAACTATTGCTTCTCAAAGAGCCATTGAAATTAAGTGGCAAATGGGAACTTCCGGGAGGGGGATTGGATTTCGGAGAAGATATTCATGAAGGTCTTCGCCGAGAAATCGAAGAAGAAATGCATCTCAAGGTAAAATCAATTTCCAAAAATCCTGTGTATGCATGGCCATGGCGATATGAAAAATCTCGAAATTTGGATTGGTATTACTCTCTTGTACTCGTATACAAGATTGAATTTGAAAATCTTGATTTTACTCCTACAAATTCATGTGAAGAAATAGGTTTCTTTTCAAAAGAAGAACTCAATGATATTGAATTATGCAAACAGACAAACGGATTAAAAGACTATTTTGATTCAAAGGAAATTTCCTTTGAAGAGAATGATGTCAATAAAGAAACGGATGATGCGGTGTATTTTTTTACTCCAAAATTTTATGCACTTGATAATTTTGCTGCATATACAGTGCAGATATGGGGTCATGTATTTCCGACGTCTGAACATGTATATCAATGGAAAAAATATGTCATATCCCGACCTGATCTCGCGCAAGCAATTTTGGAAGCTGGAAGTCCAAGCGCTGTAAAGAAAATTTCTGATGCAAACAAGGAAGGTGTTGATCCGGAATTTCGTAATAAAAAAGTTCAAATCATGGAAGAGATTTTGCGCGCAAAAGCAAATCAGCACGAAACAGTTGTGCGGGTACTCAAGGAGACTGGCTCAAAACGTATTATAGAAAATTCACCGATGGATGATTTTTGGGGAATTGGAAGCGGTAATGGACAAAACATGCTTGGTGTACTTTGGATGAAGATACGAGATGAATTAGTTTAATTTTTATGAAGAAACCAATTACATTTAGTGAGAGGGTTGTACATCTTGCGCTTTTAATATCTCGCGGAAAGGTATTGAAAGTTTTCATTCCATTTTGTATGAGTTTAAATAATAAAAGGTAATAAATTTTTTAGATTTATTACCTTCTTGTTTGAGATGTCAGATGCCATTTATGGCAAAACTCACATTTATATTCTCTTATTGGTACATGGTTGTGATTTTTTCTCCTTCTGATTTTTCTTAATGCGTTTCGTGCATTTTGTTGACTATCATAGGGTCTCTTTTCGCATTTTGATTTTTCCCCCGTATTTGCAAATTTTGCCAGAGGTTTTGAAGTTAGATGCCATGCACTGCATATTTTACATTCGTATGTTCGTACCGGAATTTTTCCATCGGCATCTTTTGTATTTCGTATACGTCTTAATTCATACTTTGCATCTTTTTCTGTTGGGAAAGGAGTTTCTTTGCATGTGTGTGTTGAGGGAGAAATAATTATAGTTGATCGCCTATATCCAGTACCTTTACTAATTTTTTCAAAGTTTAATTCAATATATTCTTTGATTTCATCATTGAAATATTGTGCTTGTATATATAGGCGTAATAAATAATCTAATGGGACATCACTAAGTTTTTTTGACTTATGTTTGCCCCGGTCTAATACCGTTTCTTCTGTATACATACCTGAGGCGTTTTGTGTTTTGAAAATAATCTGATTTTTTATGATACTACGATAATTATAAATACTAGTCAAATATAATTAATTATTTATAAAAAATAATTACGACTAGGATGATATAATACTTTTATGTTTTTTGTTTATATTTTGGAGTGCTCAGACAATACGTTATATGTGGGTAGTACAACAAACATGGAACGTCGTCTGCATCAGCACAACCATGCAAAAAGCGGTGCTCGCTATACCAAAATTCGCAGGCCCGTTGTGTTGAAATATTCCGAGGTGTGTTTGACGTTCAAAGAGATGCGTGCACGCGAAGCGGCTATAAAACGTTTGACGCGAAAGCAAAAGTTAAAATTGATTCAATAATAGGATTCATTTTAAAATATATGAATATAAAAAACAAAAAAATTCCAATTCCAAAATCATCACGTACAAAAGCCATTTTGTTTGTTGATATCCAAAAAGGATTTATCAAAAAGTGGAACAAACCATTCCTGTCTAATATTGCGACTCTCTGTGCTCAAGAAACATATGATTTGTATGTTGATATAACATTCCATGCAGAAAAAGAATCATTGTGGGACAAACAGACAAATTGGACATTTCCATATGAACCATCGGTGCCAGAAATTACAGAAATTCTAAAAAATATCGAAAGTAAAAAAGTTGTACACATCATCAAAGAAACAAGGTCTGCGTTTAAGGGAGATAAAGATTTAAAAAAGTTGCTTCTTCAAAAGGGAATTGAAGAAGTCCATGTTGTTGGGTTCGATTCCAATGATTGTGTTTTTGCAACAGCGCAAGAAAGTTTTGATTTTGGATTTTATACATATGTCATCGAAGAATGTACTGGTGCAAGTAACGGAGAAAGAATGCATAAATATGGAATTGAAATAATGCGCAATTTGCGTTTGACAAACCATTCAGCCAAATAAAAACCCTGTCTATTCGACAGGGAATATAAATATTATTTGTTGACTATATAGTATGTAAACCATCCAATATTTTCTCTCCGATTGCTCTAAGAGTTTTATGTCGATCGTTGGTTCCGGTATGGAGTGCATTATTGTGAGGTATCTGTAGTATCGGCAATCCGTGCATTTTTATCTGACTTATTACATATTGCTCATGTTCTTCGCCGCGGATATTGTTGACGATACACATGTGTGCTTTTCCACCGAAGGCTTCGATGATGTTTTTTACATCGAATGTTTGTTCTCCGGGGCCAAATTCTGGTGTGCAGGCGAGCAGGAAACGAGCATTTTTAATAACAGTCACTGCCGTCCGTATGTCGGAAGTATATTCATCAATGTTTTTGATGTAATCTCCTTTCAGATATTTTTTGATTTCTGGCCATTGTACGCCAATGACCGTGAGGAAAATAACTCCTTTGTTCTTCAGATTGCGCAGACTGTGTATCATTGACTCCGCGTTTGAAAGCAGACGCTCAAGTCCAGCAGTTGGCTCAACATCAATAATGATATTTTTGCAACCAGCTTTTTTGAGAGAAACAATACTTGCGACAAGCGCTGAGAATTTTTGTAGGGTTGGGGTGTCTGTCGGTACGCCAAAAAATTGATTGACCATGTCCGCAAAAGGAATGATTCCAAAATCGCGGGGAAATTGGGCGAGATACCTATCGAAATCAATTCCTTGTTCTGTTGCTTCGATTATATTGATATATTTCTTATTATCAATTACAACGACTGACAAGTTTTCTTGTATGTTATAAATTTCGTTTACTGGAATATGGTCATTAACACCAAGCGTATTTTTTACGCTATGTCCTCCGTCATAATCAATCACCGCAGTTTTTTGACCTCGATCCGCCAGAGAGGTAGCAAGAGATGTTGCGATAAGAGTCTTACCGACGCCGCCTTTGCCTGCGGTTATCGTAGCTATATTTGAATTCATATATGCAGATTTTTTATGTTAAACAATATTGTTCGTTGCAATACTAGAATATAAAAAATCAAGTGTCAATTAACCCTTTTAATATCTCGGATTTTGTATTAGAATGAAAATTACATATGGATAACTCTCCACATCATACTCATGGACATCAAGAAAAGCATTTTTCTGCAGGTGATACAGTGCGCGATGTAATTATTGGCATGAGCGACGGCCTTACAGTACCCTTTGCGCTTGCTGCTGGACTTTCGGGTGCAGTGACAAATTCTTCTATTATCGTTGTTGCCGGACTTGCCGAAATCGTAGCAGGGTCAATTTCGATGGGACTTGGCGGATATTTGGCAGCCCAAAGTGATGCTGATTACTACAAGAGTGAACTTGCTCGTGAGTATCGTGAGGTCAAAGAAGTTCCACACAAAGAGCGTGAAGAGGTTGCAGACATTTTTAAAAAATATGGAATTTCTGAATCAGAAATTGATCCGATTCTTGATCGTTTTGAAAAAAAACCTGATATGTGGGTGGATTTTATGATGAAGCACGAGCTTGGCCTCGAGGAGCCTCATCCACGTCGGCAGTTGGTGAGTGCGGGTACGATTGCGCTATCATATATTGTCGGAGGTATTGTGCCTCTTTCTCCATATGTATTTGAATCAAAACCGCATGAAGCATTTTTGATATCGATTGCGTTAACCTTTTGTGCACTTATATTGTTTGGATATATCAAATCAAAATTTATTGGAGTCAATCCACTCAAGGGTGCATTGCGTACTACTATCGTCGGTGCACTTGCGGCTGCGGCTGCGTATTTTATTGCAGGTATGATATCCTAAGACACCATGAATACAGAGTCGGAACATTTTGATGTCATAGTGATTGGCGGTGGTGCATCTGGCATGATGGCTGCTGGTCGTGCAGGCGAGCGAGGCCTGAAGGTTCTTTTGCTTGAAAAAAATCGAACACTTGGTGAAAAACTCAAAATATCTGGCGGAGGAAGATGTAATATCACAAATGCTACGTATGATGAACGCGCACTTCTTTCTAATTACGGCAAATCTGCGCCGTTTCTTTTTTCTCCGTTTTCGCAGTTTAGCGTGCAAGATACGTTCACATTTTTTGAATCGCGTGGATTACCTCTTGTTGTCCAAGCGCGTAATCGTGCATTTCCACATACCGAAAAAGCTCTTGATGTATGCAATACATTAATTAAGTACATGAAAGCTGGGAATGTGACAGTCAAAACCGGTGTTGCTGTCAAAAAAATTTTACATGAGAATAATACAATTACCGGTGTCGCAACTGCAACTCATGTATATACTGCAAACAATTATATTCTTGCAACTGGCGGAATCTCTCATCCAGAGACGGGTTCTACGGGGGACGGTTTTACATGGCTTTCTGAAATGGGTAACTCAATCAAAAATCCAACTCCGACAATTGTACCGATAGAAGTATCTGATGAGTGGGTACACATGCTATCAGGTGTGTCACTTTCGTTTATGAAGATAACTTTTTTTCTTGAAGACAAAAAAGTTTTTTCTAAAACAGGCAAGGTTCTATTTACACATTTTGGACTTTCCGGTCCACTTATTTTGAATTCTGCAGGCAAGATTGGAGACATGCTTTTGATTGGACGAGTAACTGCAAAAATTGATGCGTATCCAGATACAGAAATCGGAACACTCGATAAAAATATTACAAAGACGTTTGATTTGTATAAAAACAAAATGCTCAAAAACATTTTGAAAGAAATTGTTCCTGAAGGTATGGCCCCTGCCGTTGCCACATTACTTAGTGAAATTAATCTTGAAACAAAAGTTCACAGTATTACAAAAGAGGAGCGTCGTAAAATCGTTGACGTACTCAAGGCTCTTCCCGTTACCGTCACGAATTTGATGGGGTATGATCGAGCGGTTGTTGCTGATGGAGGAATTGCGCTCGCAGATATTGATATGAAAAAAATGTGTTCAAAAAGATTTCCAAATTTATTTGTTACAGGCGACCTGCTTGATATTACTCGCCCAAGTGGAGGATTCTCATTGCAATTATGTTGGACAACCGGTTATGTTGCCGGCTCGAATGTGTAATGTATGGAAAATTATAAAGAAAAATTACTCAATGATTTGAGAAATCATATTGATGTCGTTCGTCAAAAAATAAGCAATAAGCTTGTTTCTGTGAAAAAGCTTGTCGATATGCCTCTTCGCGAGGTGCGAAAGATGCCACAATCCGACCAGATGGTGCATATGGATTTGCGTTTAAACGGACAAAGGAGAATTGAGGAACTCGCACATCTTGAAGGTTCTCCGTACTTTATGAAATGCGATATTGTTGATGAGTTTGGTGATACAAAAAAATATTTTTTTGCCAAACATGAATTTTCAGATGAGTCTATCTACTCGTGGATTGCGCCAGTTGCAGCAATTCGTTTTGAAAATCCGGGACGTGCATCGTACAAACTTCCAGATGGCACAATCAAGACTATTACCATACAACAAAAAGAACAGTATTTGATTGTCGATAGTAAGATTATTTTTTATGCACAAGAATTAGCGGGGAAGCCTCGTGACTTAATTTATCAAGAACATTTTACAAAACAAAAATCAGAATTTGCTCTTCCTGAAATTGTGGCACAGATTGAAAAGGCACAAGATCAGGTGATTCGTGCAAGCCACAAAGGTCCGCTTGTTATTGCGGGTCCGGCCGGTTCGGGCAAGACTACGCTTGCACTTCATCGTGTGGCATACCTCACTCAAGCACCTGATACCATGCACTTGTACCCACCGCGTTCGATTGTTGTGTTCGTGCAAGACAACGGTACAAAAGAATATTTTTCTAAATTACTTCCGGGTCTTGGAATATACAATGTACATATTACGACTTTTTCGGAATGGGCTTTTGCTGTGCTGGGTATTATCGGATACACATATGTAGAACGATATGGAGACACTCAAGAAGAAAAAGATGTATATGAATATCAAAAACTTCGAGCGGTGCGTGGAAAAAATATTGCAGTGTGGAACAAAAATATTTCTACACTACTGCGCGCTCAATACGAAACAACTTTTACTTCAAACAGTATTTTGTTACTTGAAAAACAATTGAAAGAAAAAAGATTAGATCGTTTTGATATGGTGATTCTTTTGCATTCATATCTTTCAAAATATAAAAAATTTGAAATACAAAGAAAATACCAAACATATATAAAGGACCGTCTTGTCAAAAAAACTGAAAAAAGAGAAGTTGAATACTCATTGATGATTGTTGATGAATTTCAAAATTATCTTCCAGAACAGTTGGATATTTTCAAGTATTGTCTCAGTGCTGATACGCAATCCATTATATATGTCGGAGATATGGCTCAACAGGTCAAGCTTGGAACAATACGAACATGGACAGATATCGGAGAGGTAATAGAACCTGAACGAAACATACGACTCAACAAGGTATATCGAAACACCAAAAATATTTTGTCTTTTATTAAAAGTCTCGGGTATGCAATAGAACTTCCTGTCGAATTAAAAGATGGTCCTGTCGTAATTGAAAAAGTTACTCACAATGCTGAAGAAGAAATACGTTATATCAAAGATATTATTTCAACATACGAAAAAGGAAGTATTGGAATCATTGCAAAAGATGAAGCATATCTTGGTGTATTCAAAAAAGAATTTACTTCCTTTAAAAATATACATGTACTCTCGATGCTTGAATCGCAGGGTGTTGAATTTGATCTTGTGTGTTTGGTCGGTATTGATAGACATTCTTTTTCTGTGGCTCATTATAACGATATTTTGCCTGAGCATGTAGAAGAAAGAAAGCGAATGCAGAAGGATTTGCTGTATGTCGCTCTTACTCGCGCAATTACCGAACTTCATGTATTGGGCCCTGATACCATTGCATTTATTGTCTCAAACCTCTAAACTTGGGTGTGCGATTGCCGTAGAAAATAAAAAATAGGATTTGTGTTTATGAATATTTTTTTGTATGAAAATTAAATCAGTACAATTTGTAAAAGGAATCACCGGTGACGATGAAATCCTGCATGACGGCATTCCTGAGATTGTCTTTGTTGGTCGTTCGAATGTGGGAAAATCAAGTCTTATCAATTCATTACTTAATGCCCGCGAACTTGCGCGCACCGGCAAAAAACAAGGAAAGACAAAAGAAATCAATTTATTTCTTGTAAACGAAAAATATTATTTTGTCGATTTGCCGGGGTATGGTTTTGCTCAGGGTGGGTTGGATGATAGAGAAAAAATTCGCGATATTATAATCAATTATATTACACGCACAGAATCAAATATTCATACTGTCGCAGTGTTGCTTGATGGCAAAGTCGGTGTGACTGATTTTGATAGAGACATGTATGATATTTTGCACGACTGCGGACGATATGTTGTCTTTATCGTTACAAAAACGGATAAGTTAAATCAAAAAGAATTAGTACTTCAAGTCAAAAATATTCAAAATGAATTTCCTGGAAGAGAAGTATTGCCGTACTCTTCCAAACTCAACAAGGGTGCGGGCTTTGTATTAGAAAAACTTGTTGCGTAGAATCTTTGCATAAATTGGAATTTTGATTATAGTAAATATATGAAAGATTATGTTGTTATTTTGTTCTACAAATTTATAAATATTGCCGACCCTAAGGCGGTTATGGAAGAACAGCGCGCCAAGTGTAAAGAACTTGGTCTCTTGGGACGTGTCATTATTGCAGAAGAGGGAATCAATGCCACTCTCGAAGGCACACAAGAACAAATCAATGCATACAAAGAATACTTAAAAAATGATGCTTATTTCTTTGATATCTTGGTCAAAGAAAGTCCAAGTAATGGTAAGGCATTTCATAAATTGATGGTTAAGGTTCGGCCGGAGATCGTGACACTCAAAGCAGGTACATTTGATGTACGTAAAGAAACTGCTACAGAGTTGCCGGCAAAAGAACTGCAGGAATGGTATGAGCGCGGTGAAGATTTTGTTGTCCTTGATTTGCGAAACGATTATGAAATCGTGAGTGGTCGGTTTGATAAAACAATTGACCCAAAGCTTGCAAATTTTCGTGATTTACCGCACAAACTTTCTGAAATGAAAGATTTGAAAGACAAAAAAATCGTTGCGGTTTGTACTGGTGGAATTCGTTGTGAAAAGGCAACATGTCTTTTGAAGCGAGAAGGATTTTCGGATTTGTATCAGCTCAAAGATGGTATTCATACATACATGAAAGAATTTCCAGGAAAAAACTTTAAAGGTTCGCTATTTGTGTTTGATGACCGTATGACAACAGACGTTGTTCCTGAAATTCCCAACAAAGAAGTTATTGGACATTGTACATATTGTGACGTTGTAACTGAGAGATATTGTTCCGATGACAGTGTTCGTCCATCGCGCAAAATTATTTGTTGTGAGGCGTGTTTTGAAAAAGAAGCGCATCATCTGCGTGTAAGTTGTGCTGTTTAACATGTGCAATTAAAAAAACCATCACACTGTGCGATGGTTTTGTTTTTTTTGTTACAAGCATTATGCTTGTGCCGGTTCTAACACCGGTGGAAAATATTGATCAATTAAAGCTTGTACCTCTTTAAAATGGTTTTTCACTTCATCGCTGGAGTTTTCGTCCAGCTGATAATTTTGGAAATGCTCGCGTAGTTCGTGTGCTTGCTGTTTGGTGATTCCGAATTCTTCCGGATAATTTGTAAACAAACGGTTCCCGTTTGCGTTACCCATGCCTTTGATGGTTACCTTGTTAAAAGGTTGCCCGTCATCAGGATTCCGGTCGTATGCAAGGGATTGGTAAGATGCTTTTGCGTTTGTGTCTTTGCTGATTACCTGCAGCAGTTTTTCTAATACGGGCTTTGCTTTTGCCCAGCTTGTGTTGATCATAATAAAGTTCTTTTTTATTTCTATGTATAATATGTTATTTATCCAAAAAGTCAATATCTGCTGTTTTTTTGACTTGGCGTATAATGTTGATTGTATGAAGAAAATTAAAAATCCAAAAAACATTCTGACTATTATTGTCATTATTGTAGCTGTGATTGTCGTGTGGCATAGCTCACATAATGATAGTGCTGTAACATCTATGAATAATTCCGTTATTGGTACGAATGTACTTGCTCCGGCGTTTTCCGTTAGTGTCTTTCAAAATGCCACAACAGAAAAAGATCCACTCAAAAAAGCTGTTCTTGCACAAGGAGGCATGATGGAACAGGCGCTTTTGCATGATGACTATGCGACATTTGTAAAATTTACATATCCAAAAGTTATTGAACTTGTGGGAGGGGAACAAAAAATGATTACTTTGATGAAAAGTTCGAATACGGATTCAAAGGTTGTTGATATCGTCATGGGTGATCCGGCGGATATTCTACATGTGGGTTCTGAACTTCAAACAACTGTGCCTACGCGAATAACTATACAAATCACAAATCCAACAAAACACGGAACACTTGTTGCCTATTCTACGTTGGTTGCCGTTTCTTCGGATCAAGGTGTGAATTGGACTTTTATTGATACTTCTGGAAAAAATATTACTACACTGACAAAAACGTTACCTGATATAAGCGGAAATCTTTTCATTCCTCCGATACCAAAACCAATGTTTACTCCTAATTAATTAATGTAACAAAGATACGTATGCACCATCTAGTGTGGTGGATACGTATCCAATATATATGAAGAATACAATTCTCAGTTCGTTATTTTTTAAAAATGTGTCCAAGGTATTTCTTGGTTTCTTGGTCGTGATTACTTTTTTTGTGGCATCTTCGTATGCGCATGCTTCCATAACTCCAACACTTTCCGTCTATGCGACAGGAAGTGGAGATACTGTTCAAATTAATGTAACAGGTGGTCCAAATGAAAGCGTCATATTGTACTATTCAAGTAGTACCTCAGGTCAGTATTTTTATTCTTTGGGTAGTACTGATTCGAGTGGTAATTTTTCTACAAACATTAGTAGTTCTTCGTACGGCATTGTTTCCAGTGCTCCGGTCCACGTCACACTAAATGGAATAAATGGTGTTTCGTCACCGGTTGTTATGTGGCCATCTATTTCAACTTCTGGTACGAATAAAATTTCTTTAAGTCAGGGTGGTCTTGTTTTAAGTGTTGGCCAATCAAATACAGTCGTTGTAAATAACGCTGTTGGTTCTTTGTATATTCTCAGCAATACCAATCCATCAGTTGCAAACGTAAATATCAATGGAACACAGCTTGTCGTTAATGCGAGTACTGTTGGTTCTACGCTTGTAACAGTGTGTACGACTGGAATGACATCAGGTTGCCCGAGTCTTTCTGTCGTTGTGCAAAACGTCGGAGCTCAAACGCTGACTTTTAGTCAGAACAATATTAATCTTTCTACGGGACAAAATACTACTGTTACTGTAAGTGGAGGGAATGGATATTACAATATAATAAATAATTCGAATTCTTCTCTCGTGCAGTCGAGTGTTAATGGTTCAGTTGTTTCATTGAATTCAAATGCTTCAAGCGGTACGGCTTCCATTACTATTTGTTCGACAGATATGTCTGCATGTGGAATTATCAATACGACTCTCAGTGGTGTTTCTTCTCCACTGACATTTAACCAAACAAATCCGGCACTTACAGTTGGACAATCTCTTGGTGTTGTAATATATGGAAGTTCAGGTACGTATTATGTATCTTCAAATTCAAATCCTACTGTTGCTCAAACAAATATTTCAAATAATATTTTGAATATATACGCATCAACGAGTGGGTCTGCCGTTGTTAACGTGTGTTCTTCTGGTGGTGGTTGTGGACAATTATCTATAAGCGTAAGTACCCCTACTGTTGTAAACACAAGTCCTGTTATTTTGAGTCAAGCTTCATTAAATCTTTCTGTAAATCAGTCTCAAGTTATTACTGTGACAGGGGGAACTGCGCCATATATTTTGCCGGTGTCTTCAAGCAATATTTTTCAAGCGAGTGTTATTGGTAACACACTTACTGTAACAGCTATAAATCCTGGTTCTGCACAAATTTCAGTTTGTTCGTCTAGCGGAGGATGTTCAGTTGTTTCTTTGTTTGTTTCTGTTGTAAATAATACAACACCATCTATTAATTCATTTTTAAATCTGAGTCAAAATAATCCTACTGTTTCAGTTGGGCAAATAACAACGGTTACTGTTTCTGGTGGATCGGGTAACATGTATACAGTTGTCTATAATTCAAATTCAAGTATTGCAACTGCAAATATGAGTGGAACAATGTTGTCTATTACTGGAATTAAAAATGGGTATGTTGTCTTGGTTGTGTGTGATTCTGCAAATGATTGCGTACCTGTTTCTGTCGGTGTTGGTGTATCAAATCCTTCTCCGTTAGTGACCCCTGCTGTTGTCACTACTCCTACTGCTGCGACTATTCCTGTGCCTGCAGCAAGATATCAATTCAATAAAAATTTGTCTCTTGGTTCAATCGGAACTGACGTTTCAGAGTTGCAGAAGAGACTTATCTCAGAGGGTGTGTATACCGGACCGATTAATGGCAGATTTGGTCCTTTGACTGAGGCTGCAGTCAAAAAGTATCAAAGTCTTCATAAATTAAGTGCGGTTGGAATTGTCGGTATACTTACTCGTACTGTTTTGAATTACCAATAAAGTTTTTTGTATCTGATATACTATCTGTATGAAATCAATAACAAAAATTCTTCTTAACGCAGAAGAGAGTGCTCGGTTATATTTTGAAAAAACTCCTTTTATCCAAGCGTTTCTTGCTGGTATTGGTGTTATTATTTTTTGGCGAGGTATTTGGGAATGGCTTGATATGAATCAAGTTTCTCCGGTTACTTCAGTTGTTATTGGAAGTTTGATACTTCTGTGTGTTGGCGTTTTTGTTCAGACATTCATTGGTAATACGATTATTATCAAAAACGTTGAACAAGAAGAACGTTTTGAAAAAAAAGCAATTAAACAAATGGAAGGTGAGGTTGATTCTGAAGAAGTAACTTTGTCTAGTTTGTCTGCGCAGCTCGATGAATTAGCAAGAAAGATTGATGAACGTAATAGTTAAAAAATTCAAAACGCCTCGCATTGTATAACAATGCGAGGCGTTTTGAATTACTTGAATTATCATAATAAATGTGTTATTATAAAAACACAATGATGCAAAAACAAGATAAAATTTATATCTATGGACGCCACGCTGTTGAAGAAGCTCTTCTTAATTACCCTCAGGCAATGGATTTGGTGCTCAGCTCGCATCCAATGACTTCTGATTTGATAGCTCTTGCCAAAGAATACAAAATACGATTGGAAAAATTAAACAAGGATTCAATGCCTCGAGGCGTAGAAAAGGATGCAATTCATCAAGGATACATTGGGCGTATCTCGTTAGAAAATCTTGTGAAGCCATACAATGAATTTATTGAAAATCTTCCTGTTACTCCAGATACTGCGCTTGTGGTATTTGGTGAAGTTCAAGATCCTCAAAATGTTGGAGCGATTATTCGTTCAGCAGCTGGTTTTGGTATTTCCGGTGTTCTTATTCCCGAACATAATCAGGCACAAATCAATGGTACTGTTGTAAAGGTTTCTGCTGGAATGGCGTTTCGTGTACCGCTCGTTCGTATTGGGAATGTGAATGCGACACTTAAAGATTTGAAAGAAAGAGGATTTTGGATTTATGGACTTGATGGGGAAGCAAAACAATCACTCTCGACTGAAAAATTCGAAGCAGCATCTGTTATCGTTCTTGGAAATGAAAATCTTGGTATTCGAGAAAAGACACTTGAAAATTGTGATATTCCACTTGCAATTCCTATGAACAAAAACTGTGAATCTCTCAATGTCGCAGCTTCAGGAGCTGTTGCCCTGTATGCTTGGAGCATAAAACACCCAAAGGCTCTTAAAGGCAAGAAATAATACATATATTTCAAACCTGTGTATAACTCGCTTGAAATTTATTTTTGAAGACTAGTAGTCGAAAAAATAATGAATAAAAAGCTATTTTGGGACTCAATTCGACATTCGTCGTTTTGTGTTTTGTGAGCAAAATTTCGTGTTTGGAACACTTGTTTGGCTCGTTTTGTGGCAGTATAATCATAGTCCATTGAAGTCTTTGCGAGAAAAAACTCAATTCACATTCGAATTTTTTCTCGCGCATATTTCGATGTCATTATCAATACATTATATGTAGTTATCTTATAATAAAATTATGCCATCACAGCAAAAACAAAAACTAAGCTTAGAAGATTTGAAGACCGTTTTGCCAAGTGATACTAGTAGCACAGATAACAAACAAAAAGACGAAGCTGTTGCTACAGCCGCTTCTTCTGTGAAGTCTTCTGGTACAAATCCCGGGAAGGCTTCTGTTATTTCTGCAAAGCAAGTATTAAAGCGCGACGGAACTCGCGCTCCTTTTAATGCTGATCGAATTAATCGTTCAATCGAAAAGGCAACATACGGGATTCCAAACCCGCTCGAAAAAGTAATGCAAATCGCAACTGAGACTGAGCTCACTATCTACGATGGTATTACAACAGAAGAAATGGATCAGGCGACAATCAATGCAGCTCTTCAGAATGCGCAGTATGATTTGGACTATGACAAAATCGCAACACGTCTTCTCTTGAAAACAATTTACAAAAATGTTTTGGGTACCTATGACACAAAAGAAGAACTCGTAACCATGCATCGCGGACATTTTCATCACTATGTTCGTCTTGGTATCGAACTCAATCTTTTGGATAAAAGATTGAAAGAAAGATTTGACCTTGATGCTCTTGGAAAATATCTCAAACTCGAACGTGATGAGTTGTACAAATTTTCCGGAGCTTCAACAATGCTCAATCGATATCTCATCAAAGACAAAGATACAAAACCTCTCGAAACCCCGCAGTATTTTTGGATGCGTATCGCAATGGCGATGTCTGTGAATGAAAAGAATCCGACTGAATGGGCAAAGAAATTTTATGACAAACTTTCAAAGCTTGAATATGTTTCTGCTGGCTCGACAAACATTGGTGCGGGTACGACACGTTCATCACTCTCGAATTGTTATTTGATGCAAATTGAAGACGATATGGCGCATATCGGTAAAACTGTTTCTGATGTCTTGATGCTTTCAAAAGCAACGGGAGGTATTGGTCTTGCTGTTACCAAACTTCGCGCAAATGGTTCAATTTTGAAATCAAACAATACTGTTTCGTCTGGTCCGATTCCGTTTATGCATATTATTGATTCGGCAGTGCGTGCAGTTCAACGTGGAGGCAAAAAGAAGGGAGCGCTTTGTTTTTATATGGAAAACTGGCACCTTGATTTTCAAGATTTTATTGATTTGAAACAAAACGCCGGTGATGATTATCGTCGAACACGTACTGCAAATACTGCTGTGTATATTTCCGATGAATTCATGAAGCGAGTTCGTGAAGGACGTGATTGGTATCTTTTTGATCCAAAAGAGACTCCTGATCTTGTTGAGTTGTATGGTGAAGCATTTTCAAAACGATATCAAGAATATTGTGATATGGCAGAGAGAGGTGAAATTGCTCTTTGGAAAAAAATGCCAGCAGCTGAACAATACAAAATAATTCTTGTTTCTCTTCAAACAACATCTCACCCATGGCTTACATGGAAAGATACAATCAATGTTCGCGCACTTAACAATAATACCGGCACGATTCATGCATCAAACCTTTGTACTGAAGTTACGCTCCCACAAAACAAAGATAACGTTGCCGTTTGTAATCTCATCTCACTCAATCTTCCTCGACATTTGGTGGGGAAGCAACTTGATTGGATGAGACTCGAAGAATCAACACGTCTTGCAATTCGTCAGTTGGATAATTTGATTGATGTGAATGTACCACCAATTCCAGAAGCAAAACGGGCTGATAATGAAAACCGTGCACTAGGGCTTGGTTTGATGGGACTTTCAGATACGATTGAGCAACTTGGGTATTCATACGAAGATCCTGCAGCTCATGATTTTGTCGATAAGGTTTTTGAGTTCATTAGTTATATGGCGATTGATGAGTCTGCAAAAATTGCGAGTGAGCGTGGAAGTTACAAAAACTTCGAGGGTTCTGGTTGGTCAAAAGGTCAGGTTCCAATTGATACAATAGAAAAACTCACAAAAGAACGTGGTGTCCCAGTTACTGTAACTACCGGGAGTGTTCGTGGTGTTCCAGACCTTGATTGGGAAATTCTTCGCAACAAAGTCAAAAAGGGAATGCGCAATGCAACAGTAATGGCGATTGCGCCAAATGCAAATATTGGTCTTGTCGCAGGTACGAGTCCTGGTATAGACCCACGTTTTGCACAAATGTTTTCTCGCAATAAAATTTCCGGGAAATACCTCGAGATAAATCCAAACCTTGTTCATGCGTTGCAAGCAGAAGGTATTTGGGAAAAATGCCAAGAAGATATTTTGAAAAACCATGGTGATATTCAGGATATTCCAATTATTCCAGATTCAATCAAGCGAATTTACAAGACGAGTTTTGAAACGTCACCATATGCGTTTATCGAAATCGCAGCTCGTGCACAAAAATGGGTAGACCAAGCGATTTCTCGTAATATGTATTTGTCTTCTCGTGATATCAAAAATGTTATGGATATATATGTTGCAGCATGGGAAAAAGGCCTCAAGACAACATATTATCTCCATATGAAGCCAAATCATACTGCCGAACAGTCAACTATTTCCGTAAACAAATCTACTGCAATTGGTAAATCAGGATTTGGCGCGTTGTTTGCAAACAAATCAGTTCCTGTTGATTTGTTGAGCGATACACCAAAATTCCAACAATCTGCTGATGTGTCTACAACATTCGTCGCAGAAAAAGCCGAGATTGAATCACTTGAAGAAGTTGCACATGAAGTGATTACCCAAGAAACTCCAGCAAAAGTTGTTGATATGGCACAAGAAGAATTAACTCATGTGGAACAACCCAAAAAACCGGCACCGTTTGCAGCTGTTTCTGGCAAACAAAGTGGACTCAAAATAATCTTGCCTGATGATCCTCAAAATGCTTTTATTTGTGAAGGATGTGAATAATTGTTATTAACCTAATTTCTAAATATATATGTTGCTAGGAAAACCAGAACCAAAAGATACATCGCTTCACCCAATGAAGCACAAGTGGGCATATGATTTGTACAATCAAGCTGTTCGTAATACATGGTTTCCACATGAAATCCCGCTCGGGGAAGATTTGAAAGATTGGTCTGACATGACCGAAGACGAACGTCATGCAGTTGAGTTTCTTCTTGCGTTTTTTAACCCAGCAGAACTTATCGTCAATCGTGCACTTGCGCTCGGTGTATATCCGTATCTCAAGAGTCCGGAGTGTCACTTGTATCTTGCAAAACAAATGTGGGAAGAGGCGAACCATTGTGTTGCGTTTGAGTATGTACTCGAAACATTTCCTGTCAATCGTGTAGAGCTCTATAAAATTCACACAATTACAGAGTCAATGGTTGCAAAAGAAAATTTCATCAACAAATATCTCAAGCGCATGACTGAGTTTAATTTGGACGTTGAATCAGCGGAAGGCAAGAAAGATTTTATCAGAAATCTTGTTGCGTATAGTATTGTGATGGAAGGTATCTGGTTTTATTCAGGGTTTATGGTTGTTCTTTCGTTTCGTCAACGTAATAAACTTCGTAATTTTGCCTCGCTCATCAACTGGGTTATTCGTGATGAATCACTTCATTTGAAATTCGGTATGACACTCATCCTTCATATTCTCGAAGAGAACCCCGAGCTTCTTACGGCAGAGTTTGCAGAAGAAATTCGTAACGTTGTTATCGAAGGTGTTGAGCTCGAAGTCGCATACAACAAGGATCTGTTTCCAAATGGAATTCTTGGTCTCAACTCTGATTATGTAAACCAATATGTGAAATATGTTGCTGATCGCCGACTTGAAGAACTTGGAATGCCAAAACACTACAATGTATCAAATCCTGCAAAATGGATGTCGACAGCTACTGATGTGTATGAGCTCGTAAATTTCTTTGAACAACAAAACACTGCGTATGAAGTTGATGCGCATGGACACGGAGAAAAGAACCATAAACAAGATGAACAGTTCTAAAAAAGAACAAAAGAAAAATAATCCACAAAACTCATGGGGTGAGGTAGCTCTTTGGTATGATTCATACCTTGAAACCAACAAAGACAGTTATCAAGAAAAAGTCATTGCGCCAAATTTGTTGCGTCTACTTGATATTAAAAAGGGGATGCGAGTTCTTGATCTTGCATGTGGTCAGGGATTTTTTTCACGTAAATTCAAAACTGCCGGCGCTGTGGTGACAGGCGTTGATATTTCTGCTGAGCTTATTGCTACGGCAAAAAAGCATTCACAGGGGATTGAATATTTCGTTGCTCCCGCACACAAGCTTGGTTTTTTGAAAGATAATTCTTTTGATGTTATTACTATTGTGCTTGCCATTCAAAATATTGAAGAACTTAATCTTGTCTTTGCTGAATCAAGACGAGTGCTTGCACCAAAGGGTAGACTTATATTGATTCTCAATCATCCGGCATTTCGTATACCCAAAAGGTCTGACTGGGGCTTTGACCCAAAGAGTGGTACACAATATCGCAGAATTGACGGATATCTTTCGTCAACCAAAAATACGATTGTTATGCATCCTAGTATGAAAGATAGCGAAGAGACTATTTCGTATCATCGATCACTTCAAGATTTTTTTAAAGCTTTTTCGAAATCGCATTTTGCCGTTACTCGTCTCGAAGAATGGATTTCTCACAAGGTGAGTGAAAAAGGACCTCGCCAAAAAGCCGAAGACCTTGCTCGCAAGGAAATTCCGTTATTTTTGATGCTTGAAGCGCAGAAAATATAGTGTTTTGTGTATATGTATAAGTATTGACTTATATAGTCACATATGCTATAATTTACGCATATGACTAAATATATCGCGAAACAAGAATTTTCAATGAAAATCAATTTTACTATTTTGTCCTTATTTATAGGGGCTATTTTGCTTACTAGTCTTGGTTTTGTAAGTTTTGCACACGCTGCGGACCCAGCTGTTGACAATACTATTCCTGTAAACAGTCCTCAAGCTGCAGTAAATGTTCCTAATCAAGCTGCTATTGATGCAGCACTTCAAAACCAATTACTTCAGCTTCAGCTTCAATATCAAAAAAGTCAAATGGATCAACAATTGATTGCGCAGTTGCAAGCTCAGCTATTTTTGAGTCAGCAAATTCAAAATGGCGCAGGTCTTCCTGCCCCAGATATTGCCGCATTAAAAAATACTGCGCTTTCTACTCCTGTTGCAACAACAACTAATGCCACCACTACTGTTTCTGGTTTGGTTTCGTCTGGTGGAGGTTTGGCAGCAAATGATCTTACTACTACATCTACTACATCTACTACATCTACATCCACAGCAGCAGTATCAACTGCATCAACTACTACAGATTTAATTACCGTAGAACCTGCTGCAACAACGACAGTTGTTGTGATATCTCAACCTGCTTCGTCAAATGCAACATCTACTACTATTTCTCATGCAACAAAAAAAGTTGTATCTACGGTGGCTATATCTGTTGCGCCTATTATTCCTACTGTCGCCACAAAAACTTCAATAGTAATAAGTACAAGTACACCTTTCCTTGCTGCAAATGTTGCAGGTGCTATACCCACAAATGTTTCAACTAGCTTAACGGTTGTGACTAATGGTATTCAAATCTTTGGAATTATTGCGATCTTTGGAATTTTCATTCTAGCGTAATAAGCCTTTCATTTTTAGCATAAATACTGTATTCTCATATATATATGGCCAAAAACGAAGCAATCCTCCGCTTTGAGGGGGTTTCATTTGAATATGGTCCGAACAAGCCTATCCTCGATGAGGTGACTTTTTCGTTGCGTGAAGGGTCGAAGGTAACAATTATGGGTCAAAACGGCGCTGGTAAAAGTACGATTTTTAAATTGATTACAAAAGACCTTGAACCGGAAAATGGGATTATCAACATCGTCAATGGAGTTTCTATAGCGATTTCACGCCAAGTGATTCCGCGTGATGATTTGACGCTGACGGTGCGGGAATTTTTTCAAAAATGTTTTGAACAAAAAGTCTATGATATTGATCCAAAAATTGACGAAGTTCTTGAAGTTGTGAATTTGAAAGGTCACGAAAAAGTACACGACAGAATCATCAAAACATTTTCTGGTGGACAGCAAGCACGATTACTTCTTGCGTCTGCGCTTATTCAAAATCCCGATTTGCTTTTGCTTGATGAACCGACCAACAATTTGGATCATGCAGGAATCAAACATCTCACTGAATTTCTCGTAAAGTATAAAAAAACAGTAATGGTTATTTCTCACGATGCGGAATTTTTGAACGCTTTTTCGGACGGGGTATTGTATTTGGATATTTACACCAAGAAAATCGAACAATATGCGGGAAACTATCATGATGTGCTCAAAGATATTACAGCACGAGTGGAAAAAGAAAATATGAAAAATGCTCAACTTGCAAAGCAGATTCAAGCGAAAAAAGATAAGTCGAATGAGTTTGCTCATAAGGGAGGACGCTTGCGTCTTGTTGCAAAACGTATGAAAGAACTCGCAGAAGATTTGGAAGAAGAAATGGTTGATGTTCGAAAAGAGGACAAAACAATTAGAAATTTTGTTATTCCGTGGCAAGGGGATTTGATTGGAGAAATAATTTCACTTTCGTCATTTACCATCATGAGTCCAAAGACTCACAAGATTGTCAAAAAAACAGCAAAAATTAGCTTGAAGAAAAATAATCATTTGCTTCTTCGTGGGCCAAACGGTATCGGCAAAAGTACATTGCTCGAAAAAATCGCACGAGCGGAAGATGACGGGGCAAAAATCGCGAGTGGTGTCCGTGTTGGTTATTATCGACAAGATTTTTCAACTCTTAATTTTGAAGATACGGTCAAGGAATCACTTTCTTCTGCAATGCTTGAAGGCGGAGAGCGACTCAATGAAGAAAAGATGCGTTCAATCGCTGCGAGTTTTTTGATTACTGGAGAAATTATCAATACAAAAATTGGGGCACTGTCTGAAGGGCAAAAAGGTCTTGTGGCCTTTGCTCGATTGGTTTTGATTCGTCCAGGTCTTCTTATTTTAGATGAACCGACAAACCATATTAATTTTCGTCATTTGCCCGTTATTGCTGAAGCGCTTTCAAAATATGAAGGTGCAATGATTCTTGTTTCTCACGTTCCAGAATTTGTTTCGCAAATTCGCATTGACGAAGTGCTTGATTTGGAAAAATAGTTTACAATGAGCGCATGAATTCAAAATCGCTCATTACACTTTTTATGATTATCGGATCCGCCATTGGTGGATGCATTCCAATGCTTTGGGGTGACAGCGGATTTTCTTACGCGTCGCTCTTTTTTAGTTCAGCTGGAGCTATTGGTGGAATTTATGTTGGTTACAAGATTGGTCGGGGATATTAGGAGTGGTGTGGTATAATAAACGTACGATGAATAATATATTTAAAAAATTAGAACGATATGCCCCCTGTGTACTTCGATACACAATGTCGGCAGTTATTTTGTGGTTTGGTTTTCAGCAGTTTTTGCATACAGACGCTTGGACCGCATATGTACCTGATTCAGTTGTTGCAATGACGGGAGTCTCTGCTGTTGTTTTGGTGTACGTGAATGCTGTGTTTGAAGTTGTTTTTGGTTTTTTACTTGTTTTTGGATGGCAGACAAGAATTGTTTCTTTGCTACTTGCACTACATTTATTGGATATTATGTATGTTGTTGGATACGGAGAAATAGGTGTTCGTGACTTTGGTCTTGCTATGGCAACACTTGTTGTCTTTATGAATGGTCCGGATGTTCTCTCTGGTAGAAAAGAATTAGAAAATAAGACGGTAGATATTCCAAAACAAGCACCAAAAGTAATAATCAATTCGTAATATAAGTGTGTCGTGCGATTTTAATTTTTTAAACAATAAAAACATGGAATCAACATCAAATAAAAAATTGGGTTTGGGCATTGGTGTCGCGGTCGTCACAGCAGTTGTCGTCGCGACGGTTGTTTTGGGTAAAAATTCTTCAAATGAAGTAGCTTCAACTACACCTGCAAATACAACAGCAAACACATCTACAAATAACAATGTCTCAAGTGGGGGTGGAACTTCTGTACGAAATGATGACGATAATTCTATGGGAGATGAAAACTCAGAAAATTCATCAAGTCAAAATACCACACAGGTTACAAACACTGTTGTTGATACAACAAAAAATTCGACATCTTCTCTTGGGTATAAAAACGGTTCATATACCGCTGTTGGTTCGTATATGTCTCCAGGTGGTAGTGATCAACTCGGTGTAACACTTACTGTCAAAAATGACATTGTAACTGATGTATCAATACATATGATGCCTGGAGATGGTACTTCTTCACGCTTTCAACAAATTTTTGCTGCTAACTACAAAACATATGTTGTTGGTCAAAAACTTGCTAGTTTGAATCTTGGAAAAGTATCACGATCTTCACTTACTCCGGAAGGTTTTAACGATGCGGTTGCACAAATCAGAGCTCAGGCAAAGGCATAGTATATGGTTTCGTTTAATTTTTCGGCGATCGGTACAGAGTGGCAGATAGATATCAATCAAGATATATCAAAAGAAAAAGAAGCTGAACTACTTTTGGCGATTCAAAAACGTATTGATGAATTTGATAAAATATACTCTCGTTTTCGTGATGATTCGCTTGTGATGAAGATTTCAAGAGAGGTTGGGGATTTTGTTTTTCCTGACGATGCTCAAAAGATATTTGAGCTGTATCATGAATTGTATGTTGCAACAAACGGACTCTTTACGCCGTTTGTTGGACAGATGCTTTCTGACGCTGGTTATGATTCAACATATTCTCTCACGCAAAAAAAAGAGCTCGAACACCCTCCTTTTTGGGAACAAGCCATTACATATTCATATCCGAATCTCTTGGTCAAAATACCCACACTGCTTGATTTTGGTGCAGGGGGCAAGGGGTATTTGATTGATATTGTGGCTGCGGTTATTGAAACACACGGAATTGTTGATTATTGTATTGATGCGGGAGGTGATATATTACACAAGGGCAAACATCCGATGAAGGTCGGATTGGAAAACCCCGAAGATTTCAGTGAGGTTGTTGGTGTGTATATGCTCAAAAATGGAAGTTTGTGTGGTTCTGCTGGCAATCGACGTGTATGGGGAAACTTTACTCATATTATAAATCCAACAACACGTAGTTCTCCAAAAAATATTTTGGCTGTATGGGTATATGCTTCGAATGCGTTACTAGCAGACTCATTGGCTACGTGCTTGTTTTTTGTTGAAGCAAACAGACTCATGAAAGAATATGATTTTGAATATATGATTATTCGTGATGACAAATCAATTCAAAAATCCAAAAATTTTGCAGCAGAGATTTTTATACAATGAAACAAACAAAAGATTCTTCAAAAAAGTATAGTTTGATGGACGTACTTAGACCATACGCTTTTTCGGTGTTTGTATTGGTCTTGCTTACTATAATTGCCAACGCGTTATCATTGTCTGTTCCAAAAATTATTGCAAATTCGATTGATGCGTATTCGTCGGGAACTTTTGTGTTGAATGCCGTATTAATTAAATTTGTAGTTATTGCTATTTTGATTTTTATTTTTACGTATTTGCAAAATATTTCACAAGTATATGTGTCTGAGCGTGTGGCAAAAGACATGCGCAATCAGTTGTCGAATAAAATTTCGTTACAAACATATACATATGTTGAGCGAACAACCTCAGCAAAACTGTTGACGAATTTGACGGCAGACGTTGATGCAATCAAATCATTTGTATCTCAAGCGATTCCTTCGATTGTGTCTTCGATTTTTTTGATTATTGGAGCATCGACATTACTTTTTATTATAGATTGGCGATTGGCTATTCCGGTCCTTCTTGTCGTGCCAATTATTGGCTTTGCGTTTTCTTATGTACTGACACGAGTGCGAAAACTTTTTAGACAAACACAGGAAGCGATTGACTGGCTTAATAAGGTTATCAATGAAAGTATCTTGGGTGCGTCGTTGATTCGATTGCTTAATTCGCATGATTTGGAAAGGCAGAAGTTTCTCAAAGCTAATACTCGGGCGAGAGATATCAGTCTTAAAATTTTGGCTCTATTTTCTAGTTTGATTCCACTCATTACGTTTTGTACAAACTTTGCGACAATTATTATCGTACTTTTGGGTGGGCATTATATTATTGATGGCACAATGACGCTTGGAAATTTTACTGCGTTTAACAATTATCTGGCAATTCTTATTTTCCCAATCATGGTTATTGGATTTATGAGTAACGTGATTGCTTCCGCGACTGCGTCATATGGACGTATTGTGGAGGTCTTGTATGCGCAAGAAGAGAAAAGTACTGGTACCAAAAAAGCTGTGTTGGATGGGTTAATCACTGTCAAAAATCTAGGTTTGGTTCTCGGTAAGAAATCTGTAATCAAAGATATTTCATTCGAAATATTACCTGAAACAAAAACAGCTATCATTGGTCCTACTGGTTCTGGCAAAACCCAATTGTTCTACGTTATGACTGGATTGCTTGAATCGACGTCCGGTACTGTGTTGTTTGATTCAATTAATGTGCATGAGTATGATAAAGAAAATTTTCACAGTCAGGTTGGTTTTGTTTTTCAAGACAGTTCGATTTTTAATGTAACGTTGAGAGAGAATATAGCATTTGGTGAATCTGTTACGGATGAGTTTTTGAAACGAGCAATCAAAACGGCAGAACTCGGTGATTTTATTGCCTCACTTCCTCAGGGACTAGATACTGTCGTGTCTGAACGTGGATCAAGTTTGTCTGGCGGGCAGAAACAACGTATCATGCTTGCGCGAGCGCTTGCGCTTAATCCGAAAATTCTCTTTTTGGATGACTTTACTGCTCGTGTTGATACAAAAACCGAACGTGCAATTTTGGGAAACGTTGAAAATAATTATCCCGATATTACTCTTGTTTCAATTACTCAAAAAATCGGTTCAGTCGAACATTATGATCAAATTATTCTTTTGGATGAAGGAGAAATTCTTGCTATTGGTAAACATGCAGAGCTGATGGAGACATGTCCGGAATATGTGCAGATTTATGAATCACAAAAAAGCACGAGTACTCTTGAGACAAGTACAAATTAAATAATATATGAATTACGCCTTATACAAAACTGATATCGAAAAAGAAAAAAACAAGAAAGTTCTTGTTACAGCTTGGCGACGGCTGATACCGTTACTTGCTAAAGAAGGTCCAGCAATGATTACGGCGCTTTGTGCCACTCTTGTAAACTCAGTGGCGAATTTACTTTTTCCTTTTTTGATTGGATTGATTGTTGATTCATATATCGTACACAAAGATTTTCATGGTGTTGTTGTATATTCACTTGTGCTTGTGTGTATCAGTATTGTGGGAATGTTTGCGAGCTATACTCAAATCAAAAAAATGGGTGGAGTTGGACGTCGTGTATTGTTTAATTTGCGTAACAAAATTTTTCATAAATTATCCGATTTGCCGGTAGCGTTCTTCAATCAAAACAAGGCGGGAGATTTGATTTCACGTATCAACAACGATACCGACAAACTAAATCAATTTTTCTCTCAAGCATTGGTGCAGTTTGCCGGAAATATTATTTTGATTCTTGGTGCAGGAATTTTTGTGCTCATTCTTAATTTTAAACTTGGACTTATTGCTATTTTGCCTGCAATTGGTGCGATGTTGATTACCAAAATCATCTCACCATGGGTCAAGCGAACAAACGTTAAAAGTCTTCGAACGCTCGGGGGACTTTCGGGAGAAATCGGAGAGAGTCTCGGTAATTTTAAAGTTGTTGTTGCATTCAATCGTTTGGATTATTTCCGCAAAAAATTTAACGATTCAAACGAGATAAATTACCAGGCTTCGGTCTCTGCTGGTATTGCCAATAACATTTTTAATCCATTGTATGTTCTTGCTTCAACACTCGCGCAGATTGTTGTGTTGGTATACGGAATTTATTTGGTATCACTTGGTCATTTTACTATCGGTTTGCTGATTGGTTTTCTTTTGTACGTCAACAGTTTTTATACTCCGCTTCGCCAGCTCGCTTCCGTTTGGTCGTCACTTCAGCTTGCTCTTGCTGGACTTGATCGAATTTCAGAAGTTCTTGCGCTTGAGTCGAATATTCAAACAATAGAATCAACGACTGTTACTTCACCGAATGCTCCTGTTGTTGAATTTAGGCATGTATCATTCAAATATTCAGACGAAAAAGAAGTTTTGAAAGATGTTAGTTTTTCTCTGTCTCCTGGTAAAACGTATGCACTTGTTGGTCCAACGGGGGGAGGCAAAACAACCACTGCACTTTTGATGGCCCGATTATATGATGCAACGGAAGGTGAGGTATTACTTTTTGGAAAAGATATTAGAACTTTTTCCGATAAAGAAAAAACAAAAAGTGTTGGATTTATTTTGCAGGAACCGTTTTTGTTTACGGGTACCATTCGTGAAAATATATTGTACGGCAATGACGCATATATTGAATATTCAAAAGAAGATTTTGATACTGTTCTCGCAAAAAATGGTTTTGGAAAATTATTGGAACGGTTTTCTGGTGGACTGGATACACAGATTTCAGAGAGCGGAGATTCAATCAGTCTTGGTCAAAAACAATTAATTGCGTTTATTCGAGCGGTGCTTCGTGAGCCCGATATTCTCATTTTAGATGAAGCAACGGCCAACATTGATACTATCACTGAACAACTCCTTGAGGATGTCTTGCATAAACTCCCAGCAAAAACTACGCGTGTTATTATTGCACATCGTTTGAATACTATTGAAAACGCTGACGAGATTTTCTTTGTTAATAATAAGGAAATTGTGCGAGCGGGAAACAAAGAAGATGCGTTGAGGATGCTTCTTCACGGCAAACGAACAAGTTAATATTGCTTTATATACAAGGGTTTTTCACATGTTTGCATTGAGGGTATTTGTGCTAAAATGGGTTAGTCGAATGGTCGTGTCGTATTGATACGGAAACGTGAGTATATCTTTCGGGTAAGACCGAGAGGTTTTATAAAAAATAAAAAAAGAATTATAAATTATATGTCAAATACATCTTCGTCAAAAAAAATCGCCATCATCGTGATTGTCGTGATTCTCGTTATCGTTCTTTGGTTTGTAATGAAGAAACCTGCTGTAAGTGAAGTTCCAAATACAGCTACAAATACTGATACAAGTGCTCAAACAGCAACAAGTCAGGGAGCAAATGTAATCAATGCAATACCTGAGAATCCTGATGTTTCTGCCGTCAAAAATAGTGGAGATTCAGATAGTTCACTTACAAAAGATACTGCGTCAATCGATGCACAACTTAAGGATCTTGGTACTGACACAACAAATGCATCTGTAAAAACAACAAAATAATTATCAACTTAATTAATTTATGAAAATGACAAATAAAACAATTGTAAAAGTTAGTGTTGGTCTTGTTTCTGCGGCTATGCTTCTTGGTTCTACGACACTTGCTTTTGCTCAAAACTCAACAAATGCTGGTGTTACAAAGAGCACTTCAAAAATAAGTGCAAAAGCAAAAATGAATCAGAGTACATTAGTCAATAATTCTAATAAAAAAATTGATCAACGAATCAAGGATTTGACTGATCTTTCTACTCGCATTTCTGAAATGAAAAATGTCAGCACTGTTCAACAAACATCACTTTCTAATTCAATCCAGACTGAAATCACAAATCTCAATACATTGAAAGCAAAAATCGGTGCCGATACAGACATGACAACTCTCAAGAGTGACATCCAATCAATATCAACTGATGAGCGAACATATATGTTGATGATTCCTCAAGCTCGCATTATTGCTGCAGCAGACAAGTCAACAACTATCATCAATATGCTTACTGCAATGGGTGGAAAGTTGCAGACAAGAATTTCTGATGCGCAAGCAGCTGGCAAGGATGTTACAAAACTCAATGCAGCACTTACTGATTTTAATGCAAAGCTTGCTGACGCAACGAGTCTTTCTACTAGTATTATAAGCGGTGTCTCAACACTTGCTCCTGATCAAGGCAACAAAACTGTTGCAGCTTCGAATGATGCTGCACTCAAGGCAGCTCGTACAAATCTTGGAATGATTACTTCGGATTTGAAAGCCGCTCGTAATGATATAAATACCATTACAAAGGGTGTTAAAGGTGTTGGCGAATCAGCTGAAGTAGGTGATACTCCAAATTCAACATCAACAGGTACTTCTTCTGCTCAAAATCCAACAACAGCAACTTCTGTAAATCAATAGTTTGCATATTTAGCACAAAAAAAACCTCGTCTGCAGACGAGGTTTTTTTTGTGCTAAAATGTCCTTACGATTAGTAAAATATAAGCAATAATATGAAATTCAAAACCATTACAGTACGAGGGCGTGGGCGAGGAAAAACACTTGGATATCCTACCGTTAATATGTTGATACCAGATGATATCCCTGTATTACTTCGTCCTGGTGTATATGCTGCACATGCAACAATTGCTGGTCAAAAATACTCTGGGGCACTCTTTTATGGGCCGGCTCCGACGTTTGGAGATACAGAGTCAACTTTGGAAATTTATCTTTTGGACACATTAAATTTTTATGTCGGAGAGGGTGAAAAAATCGAAGTTGAAACTGTCAAATTTATTCGCGATGTGATTAATTTTGATTTTCCAGAACTCTTGATTCATCAAATGGATAAAGATGTTGCAATGATACGAAATATATTAAAGATATAATGTATGGCAAAAAAACAAAAACAAACAACAAAAAAATCTATTCGACTTGGAATGGCAGTCTTGCCAAAGCATTATGCAATAACACTCAAGCCGGATTTGGAAGCGCATGTATTTTTTGGACATGAGACTATTACTATTTCGCTTTCAAAACCTACAAAAAAGATTGTTCTGCATAGCAAAGATTTGAATATAAAAACTGCGAATGTGATTTTTGGCAAAAAGAACATTGTCGCAAGTTCTATTTCTTACGATTTGAAATCTGAAACAGTACTTTTGAAATTTGAAACAACTATACCAAAAGGAATATGCAAATTATCCTTGGTTTTTGAGGGAATACTTGCAGATAATATGCGAGGATTTTATAAGAGCAAATATACGCTTTCTGGCAAGGAATACATTATGGCGACAACACAATTTGAAGCCACAGATGCGCGGCGTGCATTTCCGTGTTTTGATGAACCAACACACAAGGCCATATTTGATGTAAATCTAATTATTCCTTCGGATAAAAGTGCTATTTCAAATACGTTGCCAACCTCAGTTATTGAACATGAGGCCGGATATAAAATCGTTTCTTTTGCCTCGACACCAAAGATGTCTACTTACTTGCTCGCATTTGTCGTAGGTGAGTTTGAATGGTTGGAAGCAAAAACAAAGAGTGGGGTGCAAGTACGTATACTCACCATTCCGGGCAAGTCCCATCAGGGAAAATTTGCTCTTGATGTAACGGTGCGATGTCTGGAATTTTATGAAGAATATTTTAATATTGCATATCCGTTAAATACACTTGATATGATTGCAATTCCTGACTTTGAAGCAGCTGCAATGGAAAACTGGGGAGCAATAACATTTCGTGAGGCATATCTTCTTCTTGATGAAGAACGTACTTCGACTTCGACCAAGCAACATATCGCGGAAGTGATTGCGCATGAACTTGCGCACCAGTGGTTTGGAAATTTGGTTACTATGGAATGGTGGACACACTTGTGGCTCAATGAGGGTTTTGCCACATATATACCGTATCTTGCCCTTAATTCACTGTTTCCATCGTGGAATGTTTGGGAGGAATTTACAATCGGAACTCTTGCAGTTGCACTTAAATTAGACGCATTAAAAAATACTCATCCAGTGGAAGTCGCCGTCCATGACCCGAGCGAAATTGGTGAGATTTTTGACGCTGTGTCGTACAAAAAAGGCGCTTCAATTATTCGTATGCTTGCTGAGTATTTGGGTGAAAAAGATTTTCGTGATGGCTTGCGATATTATCTCAAAAAACACAGTTACAAAAATGCGAGTACCATTCATCTGTGGGAAGCGTTTGAAAAAGTTTCAAAAAAACCTGTAAAAAAAATGATGTCGATTTGGACGGGAAAGCCGGGATATCCTATTCTTTTTGCTAAGCTCGTTGGTGGAAATATGATTCTTTCTCAAAAAAGATATTTTTCGAGTATTACAAGTGCAAAAAAAACTGGTGACAAAACTATCTGGCCGATTCCGCTTTCTTTTGTGTCAAAAGATGGCGAGAGTAAGTTGTCATTGATGACAAAAAAACAAATACGTGTACCTGTGCCAATGGATTCATGGTTTAAATTTAATTCGTATGAAGGTTCATTGTATCGGGTGTGCTATGACAAGCAAGTGTTCGAATTGTTACGAGAACCACTTTCTCTTGGAACATTGTCCGTAGAAGATCGGTTGGGAATTATTCGTGATATTTTTTCATTTGCTGAGTCTGGGGAACAAAATACTATACTCGCTCTTGAAACCACGCTCTTGTATGTCAATGAGACAGAGTATGTTGTATGGGTGGAGATACTTGCTGGTCTTCGATCTATTGCAAATTTGTTGCGTGGAACAAAATCATATGAGGCATTTGCGTTGTATTCACGAAAGATACTATCAAATATACTCGTATATGTAGGATGGGAAGCACAATCAGGCGAATCCGAGAATAATGCGCTTTTGAGAGCGTTGGTTCTTGGGTCAAGTATATCGTTTGGAGATATTGCCGTGATTAATGAAGCAAAAAGACGATTTGCAAACAGAAATGAAATAACTATTCCTGCTGATTTGCGAGACGTAGTCTATGGAGCTATCGCAAAAGAGGGCGGTGAGAGTGAATATGAAGTTTTTCTCTCGATGTATCGTAACGAAACATCACACGAAGAAAAAAATAGAATTTTACTTGCACTTGGACAATTTAAAGATAAGAAAATTTTGAGTCGAGCTCTTTTGTTTGCAATGACAGATGAAGTACGTTTGCAAGATAAAGACCGAGTCTTGATGAGTGTCATTCTCAATAAAAATAGCCGTACTCTTGGGTGGAGTTTTGTAAAGAAAAACTGGAAAAATATTGTTGGTATGTACGGAGAAGTCAGTCACACTATTACCCGAATTATCTCAGTACTTAGTTGTAACACTACGGTGGATGTATATACTGACATACAAACATTCTTTAAGATGCACCAAGTTCCATCTGCCGAGCGTACTATTTCTCAGACTCTCGAGCGCATTGATTCACACATTAAGTGGCTTGCTCGTGATGAAATTAACATTACACAATGGTTGAAAAAATATAAATCATAAATATAATTTAGTATGGTTCGAATTATTATAATTATATTAACTATATAGTATTGATATGGATAGAAATATTTTTATAAAAATAAAAGGTATGACAAGTCAATTTGGCTCACCAAAAATTGCAATGAGTCAAACCCTTAAAATAATTTTGATGAGTGTGGTAAGCACACTTGTAGTTGTGTTTTTTGTATTTTTAACAGTGTGGCATTATCGAGGTCAAATATTTAAATCGTTTGCCACGAAATACGCTTCAGTTCTTGCGCAAAATGAAGATAAACTTCAGGCTAGTTCTTCCACTGCTCTTTTTCCTTCGATTTCAGATAATTTACCCGAAGTTTTTTCGAATGAAACATTGGTTGAAAATGCTGTACAAAAATCAAATCCTGCTGTTGTTGCTATTACTATATCAAAGGATGTTCCAAAATATTCAACAAGTTATCAGAACATTGATCCATTTCAGAATCTGTTTGGAGGAGATGGAAGTGACCCTTTTGGTAATATGCTTTTTCAGGTTCCGGTGCAGCAACAAGACGGAACTCAAAACCAAGTTGTCGGGGCTGGTTCCGGATTTATTGTCTCATCTGACGGCGTGATTGTCACAAACAAACACGTTGTTGAAGACAAGACTGCGACGTATGAAGTATATCTTTCGAATGGCAAAAAGTATCCTGCAAAAGTACTTGCTCGTGATGCGATATTGGATGTTGCTGTTGTTAAAATTGATGCAAGTGGTTTGCCATATCTGACGTTGGGTGATTCGAGTACGTTAAAATTGGGTCAATCGGTTATTGCTATTGGTAATGCGCTTGGTCAATTCCAAAATACGGTCTCCGTTGGCGTTGTATCGGGTCTGTCGCGCTCTATAACGGCCGGAGATGGGAATCAGGGCCAAACTGAGTCTCTTGATCATGTTATTCAAACAGATGCGGCAATTAACCCAGGAAACTCTGGAGGTCCGCTCCTTAATCTCTCTGGAGAGGTTGTTGGTATTGATACCGCTATAGTTTCCGGCTCAGAAAATATCGGTTTTGCTTTGCCTATAGATAGCCTCAAGAGTGTGATTAGTTCTGTCGAAAAAACAGGCAAAATTGTTCGTCCGTATCTCGGTCTTCGTTACAAAGCTATTACACCGGAGATGAAAGATGCAAATCATCTTGCGTATGACTACGGCATTATTGTCTCACCAGGGCAAAACAAAGACGAGCTCGCTGTCATTCCAGGTTCTCCGGCAGACAAGGCTGGTATTGTTGAAAATGATATTATTCTATCTGTTGATGGACAAAAACTTGATCAAGATCATGACCTGGCTCAGATTATTCGTCAAAAAAACGTTGGTGATGCTGTAACGTTGAAAGTTTCTTCAAAAGGGGTTGAAAAAACGGTACAAGTATTTCTTGCTCCGGCTCCACAAGAGTAATCTGGGTGTGTTACTATATTTGTATGAACATCAAAAAACTTGGACATTGTTGTTTGCTTATTAATACGGGTACCGTAACTATAATGACTGATCCGGGAAATTACTCGACATTACAAAATGATGTTACTGGAGTTGATATAATTTTGTTTACTCACGAACATCAAGATCATTATCATATTGATTCATTGCGTCAGGTTCTTTCGAACAATCCAAACGCAAAAATTATCACAAACAGTGCTGTTGGTAAGTTACTTGATGCAGAAAATATCTCATATGAACTCGTACAAGACTCTCAACAGAACGATTTGCATGGTGTATTGATTGAGGGTTTTGGAGACAAACATGCTCAGATTTACAAAGAATTCGGTCAGGTTGAAAATACTGGATATTTTATCGACAACAAATTATTTTATCCAGGTGATGCATTTACTAATCCTGGTAAACCTGTCGACATTCTCGCTGTGCCTATTGCCGGTCCATGGATGAAAGCAAGTGAGGCTATTGAATATGTGTCACAAGTAAAACCACGAGTCACTTTTCCTGTGCATGACGGAATATGGAAAACAAAAGGTTTTATGCAAATGTTGTTTGCAAAATTTATTCCTGAGCTTGGAGTTGAATTTGTTCCGATGGTTGAAGGAGACGAAAAAGAATTCTAGTTTCGGTGTTCTGGTATCCACCAACCTTGCTTTTTCTCCATATAAAACGAAATAACAAAACCGATAATTAAAATGCATCCGAGTACTGCAAAGGTCATTCGAAATGGAAGCATTGATACAGTGAGCGCTCCCAAGAGCGGAGCGACAATATACGCGAGTGGGCGTAAATCACAAAAAAGAGAAATAAGTCCGGGATCGGAATCTTTTGCGATTTTGTAGAAATGAATTTCGGTCATGGCTTCTGTTGTTGCAGCTCCGACACGTGAAAAAAACAAAATTACTCCGACAAGAAGAACACTTGGATTTGAGTAAAAAGCCAGCGCAAACAAACACATCATCATAATAAAAAATCCAATTGCGGTAAGTTCTTTTTCACTCTTGAGCCAATCTGCAAGACGTCCGAGTGGGTAATCAAGAATGACAAACGGGGCAAGCATGAGTGAAAAAATAATACCGACTGAGTCCCACGAAAAACCGAGTCTTTGGATAAGATACATCGGTGTATAAATAACCATCCATGAATAAAAAAATTGCAGAATAAAATTTGCCGCGATTACATTGCGCAGTGTTTTTTCTTTGAGTGTGTGGCGAAGCGCCATGTATGTTTTTTGTGGAAGATATGTTGGGTCTGTATATGTGCCGAGTGTTGATTCGATATTTATGACGAGTATGACAAACACGACAAGTCCTGCCAAATACATACCAGAAAATCCTGCGATATCTATGAAGTATGTAGAGATAACTGGTCCAAGCATGATACCAATATTCCCAAGTAGGAGGAAAAACCCACGCATGTTTCCACGACCATGTTTGTCTGCAAGATGAGCAAAGAAAATATTGAATGAAAAGATAATAACGTTTGTAGAAAAGAGATATACAACAAGCGCGATTATTTTTGCTGTGTCAGAAAAAGGCATTGCGAGGACGCAGAGCGATATTGTATATAACGTTCCATATAGCAAGAAGAATGCTCGGTTGCCGATTTTTCGAAGAACTCTGGTTGAGTTTATGAGTACGATAATACTTAATATTGAACTGATTGCGTAGAGAACAGCCGTAAAATCAACTCCAACGGTTTTTTCGATGAAGCTGGAATTTGTGTATAAAGTAATTGCTCCTGAAAGGGAAAACAAAAGATTCCCGGCAAGAATTCCGTTGCGCATTAACTTGGTGCGTTGCATCTGTATATTATACAGCAAGAAGTACTGGAATGACGAGAGGGCGTTTTGCAGTTTTTTGGAACAAGAATTTTGAGAGATTGTCGCCGAGCATACTGCGAGTCGCTTCGAAATTAACGATACCAACAGCGCTTCCGTTTTCTTCGAGAGTCGTCTTTACGATTTGTCGAGCTTCATGCAAGAGTTCTTGAGACTCTTTGAGGTATACGAATCCGCGAGAAATAATATCAGGAGATTTTTTGAGTTTACCTGTCTTTGCATCGATTGTTGCAACAATGACAAACATTCCATCTTGTGCGAGCATTTGGCGGTCTCGAATAACGACTTCTTGGTCGTCTCCGATTGTAAATCCATCAACCATCATAAGTCCAGATGCTGCTTTTTCTTTGCGAAGTGTCATCTTTTGTCCATCAGCAGAAATTTCAATTATTGAACCATTGTCTGGAACAATAATGTTACTCTCTGGCATACCAACTTCCATTGCAAGACGCTTGTGAGATTGAAGCATGTGATGATGTCCGTGAATCGGAATAAAGAATTTTTCGTTAAGTTTGCGGTGTAACCATTTGATATCTTCACGGTTTCCGTGTCCTGTCGCGTGAACATAATCTTCACCGGCTGTTCGGAATGTAATGATGTTTACGCCTTGTCGAGCAAGACCATCTTTGAGTTTTGCAACAGAGCGTTCGTTTCCTGGAACGATAGACGCCGAGAGAATAATCGTGTCACCTTTTTTGAGTGTAAATTTTTTGTGCGTTTTATTTGCGGCACGGTTGAGTGCTGCAAATTCTTCACCTTGTGCGCCTGTCATAAGCAAAATGATGCGGTCTGGTGGGTAATTGTCTACATCATCAATACTGATAAGAGTATCTTTTTTTGGTTTTAAGAGTCCTGCTTCGATTGCGACTTCAAGGTTTGTTTTCATTGAGCGTCCTTCAAGTACGACTTTTTTGCCGAGATCTTCTGCAATCTGAATGATTTTCATCAGACGTGTGATGTGTGAAGCAAACGCTGCGATGATAAGTCTTCCGCCTTTGTTTGCGTGAATCAAACGCTCGAGACCTTGGTGTACTTTGACCTCAGCCAATGCGAATCCTTCGTTCTCGACGTTTGTTGAGTCTGTCATAAGCAAAAGTGTTTTTTCTTTGTCGAAAATTGCGTATTCTTTTTCTTCGGCATCTGAAACAACTCCATCAATTTGATCGAGTTTGTAATCTCCTGGTGTAACGATGTTTCCATTTGGAGTTTCAATCATGATTCCCATTGAATCAGGAATCGTGTGAGTTACTCCGAATGTTTTGATTCGCATTTTGCCGAGTGTGAGAACTTCGTTTCTTTCTACAACAATTGCATTGAGTTGTGGAAGATGAGGAAATTCCGTTTGGCGTTTTTTGATCATAAGCACGGTAAGGTTGCGAGAATAAACTGGTGGGTTACCAATACGTGCGAGTACAAGGGGAATTCCTCCTGTGTGATCCAAGTGTCCGTGTGTGACGATAAGCGCGCGGATCTTGTCTTTGCGCTCTTCGAGATATGTTGTGTTTGGAATAACATAATCAATACCCGGAGTTTCTTCGTTTGCAAAATACATACCGGCGTCGATAACAACGATATCGTCTTTTGTTTCGATTGCTGTCATATTCTTTCCGATTTCTTCAACTCCTCCGAGTGGAATGATGCGATATACGCCTTCTTCTGGGGGTGGAATGACCGGTCCTGTTGATTTTTTGGTGCTTGGAACATACGCTGGGTGACTTGGACGAACATGTGATTGTTGTTTGCCTCCTTTGCGTTTGTGTTCAAACTTTGGGTACTGATATGAAGGACGAGATGCACGTTGTTGTGGACCTTGTCCTGCTGCTTGATATGCAGGTGCACCTGCTGGCTTTGCGTGTTGTCCATTCATTGGGCGTGGTTGTTGAGCGCCGTTGTGAGGACGATGATTTGGATTGTTGTGAAATGGACGGCGCGGGCCTTGTTGTGAGAACGGACGAGGTGTTTGTTGTCGCTGTGCTCCAGGTGTTACTGGAGTGTTGGGTTTTAATGATTGTAATATTGCTCCGAGTGGAGATTTTGGTTTTTGTGGTCGAGGCATTGAGGTATTTGTTATATGTTCTATTTTTTGTTTTTAGTAGAAGCTTATAAGGATTAATAATTAATAAAATTTAATTCGCACTTTTTGCAAAAATTTTCCACACATGATCAATTTCTATATACCAATTGGTTTCATCAAAGAATCTGTCTTCGGGATGAATGATGTGTGTCAATTTGATTCCATTTGCGATTTCTGGTCGTACAACATAGATGTATGATGGGGAATACACAAACACGGCTGGTATATCTGCGTTGATTTCTTTCTCAAATTTTTTGTAAATATTGATTTGAGATGTTTGGTCGAGCGTATTTGTGCCTTGTTCAAGAAGTTTGTCTACGTTTTGATTGGCATATCCAGAAATATTGAGTCCTGGGCTTGCACGTTGAGATGAATCCCAGAATGCAAACAAATCAGCTTGATTAGAAACCACCTGACCAAAAAAGAGTGATTCAAACTTGCGAGGACGAATAATGTCTTGGTTCAAACTTCCTGTTTCGTATACTTTTGGAATCGCTTCAATACCCGCTGCTTGTAAGTCGCTGACGATATGGTCGATGGATTGTTTTAACTCAGGTGTGTTGTTTGTATCGATTTCAAACGAAAGTCTGTCTGTTTCTTTTTTGGAAATAACTTTTGTGTATATGCCGTCTGCGCCTATTCTCCATCCGTCTTTTTCTAGTATTGATTTTGCAAGATTGATATTGCCTGTGTTTGGAGCGGGTTTGGAATCATCAGTAAGTTGGATACTTCGAGGGATAGGACTGTTGATTGTTTCTCCGTATCCATACAATACATCGTTTACGATTGCATCTTTGTTGATTGCAACGCTGATTGCAAGTCTGACTTTTGCGTCAGTAAAGATTTTTTGTTGACTTGGATTAAAGAACAATCCAAAAATTCGAGGGAGCGGAGTCGTCATGATGATAGCTCCTTGTTTGGAAAGGGTAACAGCGTCTTTTGGATCAATGCCGCCCATTGTATCAATATCTCCGGAATTGTATGCACTAATTAGTGTGTCTTCACTTGAATAAAATTTTGTAACAATGGTATCTATGAGTGGTGCGTTGTCATCATCTTTTTTGTATAGCGACAAATTGTAATACTCTGGAATACCTGATGCTGTTTGAGAAACTTTTGTGATTTTGTACCAACCTGAACCGATAACACTTGTTGTGTTGTTTGTACTATATGACCAATTGTCATATGAAATATTTTGCCATACATGTTTTGGTAATATTCCAAGTGTCATGTTTTCGAGGAATGGTGCGTATGGTTGTTTGAGTGTGAAGGCGATTGTTTTTGAATCAATTGCTTTTACATCAACACCTTCCCATGACACACGTTCGGAACTGCCAAGTGTCGGATTGACGGCTGATTGAATTGTAAACAATACGTCGTCAGATGTGATTTGCTGTCCATCTTGGAAGTATGCTTTTTTGAGTGTGAATGTATATGTCAGATTGTCTGGTGACACTGTAAATGAATCTGCCAAATCGGGCACAAGATTGCCATTGGCGTCTTCTTTCATTAGTCCACGATACACAAGTCGTGTAATATCATGATCTGCGTCAGTGACAGCGAGGAGTGGATTGATATATCGTGGAGTTCCGATTATTCCTTCGTTGAGAGTGCCTCCTTCTGCGGGAATAACAACAAGAAAATGTTCGTTTATTGTATATACGATTCGACAGAGAGCAATAACACACAAAAGAATTGCGATTATAAAAGCTGCACGTTCAGGTACAGAAAAAGTTCCGAGCGCGCGGACGATTTGTTGGCGAATAGAAGATATATGTGATTTTTGATTCATATTATTATGAAAATCTTTTTCCATAAATTTTTATATATACAATAATAGACTGATTTGTTTGTATGAATGTGCTCACACAGGACCACAATACATACTATGTTGTTTTCAGTCGAACGCAGTTAAAAAGATAATATCGTAAGATATTAGTGAATAACGATTGCAAGTACGCCAAGGGCGATAAACAAGAAACCAAGCACGATAGTGGCAACAAAGAGTACTTTTTCAAATCCGCGTTTTGTTCGGAAAGCATTCATACCGCTTGAACCTCCAAAAGATCCGCCGACACCGGCAGTAGATGGCTGTAAAAGGATTACAACAACAAGTAAGATTGAAATTAAGATTTGCGCAATCGGCAAAAGTTTTGGTAGTAGCGTGTGGAACATTGCAAGGGAAGTATGCCATATCGAGACCAAAAATGCAAATTTTTTGGAAAATAACCTTATTTTTATGGCAAAAATTGACTTTGAATTTTGTGGACGGTATAAATAGAAGCAACTCTTGTTCTTTTATATTCACAATTCAAAAAATCAATACAAAAATGAAGTCTAGTTCGTTCTATTTTATTATCTCCGCTTTGTGTTCTGTCGGAATCAGTTTGATTCTGGAGAAAAAATTATCACACATTAACAGTACAACAATTGTTGTCTGTTATGGAATGTTTATGACATTATCTACCCTGATGATTCGTCAGGTTATCAAGACAAATGACCCAAGTTATGATTTTCCAACCGGAACGTTGGTGATTTGGTTTATTATTCTTGGTCTATTGTATGTTATTGGTGACTTAAGTCATGCAAAAGCATTCAATGATCAAGGTACTGCCGAGTTTGGGCTTGCAATTTTTGCACTCGCACCAGTTGTTGTGTCATTGATAAAATATTTTTTTTACAAAGAACACCCGACACCGATTCAAATTGTCGGATACATTTTATTTTTTATTGGTATTTCGCTTGTGATGACGAATAAGGTGCCTGATTAGAAAATATAAATAAAAAATTGCCCGTACCTATGTAATATAGGACGGGCAAAAGTGTTTTTAGGTCATTACTTTTTTGATTATTTCTCTGTTGTATATATAGATACCGATTGGTACCAATAGTGTTGCAATTTGCATAATGATTTTGACTTCACCTGAAAAGGCGATGTTGTATTTTATGATACAAAGGAGTGTAAGAAATAATCCACCAAGGGATACCATGAGAGCGGGTAAAAGAACGTGCTTGTCGATTTTTGGTTTGTGTATATTACATGAAAGTAATATATTCACACCGATTAACATAACGTTTGTTGATACGGCGACAAATGCAAAACCGGGAATTACAAAAGTAAGTATCGCTGTGGCGATTGTCGTGAGTAATATTATTTTTTTCATGAATTATATATTTGTTTGCATAATAACACTTATTTTTGATAATAGCAAGGTATGTGGATTTTTTTAAAAAATATTGGTAATGCAGCACGAAATCCCCATGCATGGGGATTTCGTGCTGCATATATGGTGATATAATAAACAACATATGGAATCTCATCGAAATCGTGCAAACGACCAACAAGAAGGTTTGCAAACACCTTTCAATATCGAAGAAGTTCGTCCGACGTTTGTTCCAAATGTTGAAATAAAAAAAGGTGCACTTTTTGTAAACGGCACTCAATTTGGTAATTATGGACATGTGGGTTACAAAAAAATACAAACCGACGGTATTGTTGGTTTTGAATCTGAAGCAATAGACGACAATCTTCAACACAAAAATTTTATAGATCCAGCAAATCCGGATAGAATATTTCCTTCGATTGATATTGATGACAAGAAAGAAGTTTTTGTACGAGGTTCTCATTGGGATTCTTTAAGTGGTAAAGAAATTTATTTCGGTGGCACACTTGCAAGTATTGATCCTGTAACTGAAAGCATTGTGTTTAGAACATCAGCGGAAAGTCATGATAGAAATAGGGAAAATGAAGTCATTGTCAACAATATTCCATGGAAAAACACATTCGCTCAGATTTCTTTTGCCGAAAGTTACAATGGTAAAGTTCTTGTAATTGCAAAAAAACAAGAAGGTTCTGAGTCGGATTTGTTTGTAAACGACAGACAATGGATTTGGCCACGAGCAAACGACCAAGAAATTTCACGATGGGAGCGGGTGACACAGGCGGCTACGAATGGAAACGACCTTGTTGTTGCAATGGTTTCTTCTTCAAAAAAAGACAAAGCGCTTGAGTACGTATATATTGGAGATACTCATGGTTATCGTATGGAATGGAATACGGCTTTTGATATAGCTCATCATGACCAGCCAAACAAAATCATTGTTGATAAAGAGTCTGATACGATAGCTGTCCTTGGTAGTGTCAAAGGTGTTCGTACTCTCGTTATTAATGATGTTATATGCAATCTTACATCTATTCCACATACACTAGAAAAAATCTCAATATCTAAAGGGGTTGTTTCTATTCAATACAAAGATGCTATTGGTAAACACATTGCCGAAAAAATTTCATTGAACGAAAACGCTCGTGAATTACAAGAACAAAATGGAGAGCATCGTGCTGTAGAAGAAGCGTTGTATATATTGCGTAAATTATTGCATGAGAAAGGTTCGAATCCTCATGAACTCGTTGGAATGACTTTGAAGTATGCAGATCTTTTGAAAGAGAAACAAAAATTGGAGTTGGAAGTGAACAAAATTCATGAATTCCAAAATCGAATTAATGTTCTTGAAAAAGACAACGAAGAGTTACGTACTGAAAAGGTAAATCTTGAGCAAAACAATATGGATTTGGTGTTAAAAATAAATACAATGCAAACGTCTTTGCAAGAGATTGAAAATTTGCTGGTTGAGTACGCTCCGACAAAAGGCAAAGGTTTATTGGGTAAAAAATCAGGTATGGACGAAGCAATTCACAAACAATTTCATACTGCATTAAAAAAAGAACATCTACAAAGAACAAACAGTGCCGAAGATTCTGAAAAAAACACCACAACCACAAACAAAAAAGAAGCAACCGGTGCAAGTCATCCCAATAAAGCATATAGTGATTTGTTTGGGTAAATAGTTAAAACAGAAGCCCTTTTATAAGGGTTTTTGTTTGCTCTCTAGAGCTTTTCCGAGGGATTTTGAGCTGGGTATAAATAGGCGCTTGACTTTGGTTTGCGGTTCATATAGTATAGTCATCGGTGACTCGTATGAGGCGCCATTTTATATCAAAGAGCCGAAAGGAGCGACGCGGAATATAAAATATACAAACCTTTAATAAATGAATAGAGTATATAGAGTACTACGTTTTATTTTGTTCCGTTTATATTCCAGTTTTACGAAATTTTAATTTTGTAAATTTTTAAGTAGAGTTTGATCCTAGCTCAGGATGAACGCTGGCGGCGTGGATAAGGCATGCAAGTCGAACGGATTCTTTTTTGAAAGAGTTGAGATTACATCAAGATGATGGAAAAAAAGAATTAGTGGCAGACGAGGTAGTAACACGTGGGTACGTCCCCTCTAGTCGCGAATAATCCATCGAAAGGTGGACTAATACGCGATGGTCTCGCGAGAGTAAAGATTTATCGCTAGAGGAACGGCCTGCGGAGTATCAGCTAGTTGGCGGTGTAATGGACCACCAAGGCTATGACGCTTAGGGGAGCTGAGAGGCTGACCCCCACCGATGGGACTGAGACACGGCCCATACACCTACGGGTGGCTGCAGTCGAGAATCTTCCACAATGGACGAAAGTCTGATGGAGCGACGCCGCGTGATTGATGAAGTCCTTCGGGACGTAAAGATCTTTTATGAGGGAAGAAGTTTATTGACGGTACCTCATGAATAAGGGGCTCCTAATCTCGTGCCAGCAGGAGCGGTAATACGAGAGCCCCGAGCGTTATCCGGAATTATTGGGCGTAAAGGGTGCGTAGGTGGTTGTGTTAGTCGAGTGTTAAATACCCGAGCTTAACTTGGGGACTGCACTCGAAACGGCACGACTTAGAATGAAGGAGAGGTGTGCGGAACTCATGGTGTAGGGGTGAAATCCGTTGATATCATGGGGAACACCAAAAGCGAAAGCAGCACACTGGCCTTTTATTGACACTGATGCACGAAAGCGTGGGTAGCGAATGGGATTAGATACCCCAGTAGTCCACGCCCTAAACGATGATCACTTGTTTTCCGGAGTATCGACCCTCTGGGAGACGAAGCTAACGCGTTAAGTGATCCGCCTGGGAAGTACGATCGCAAGATTAAAACTCAAAGGAATAGACGGGGACTCGCACAAGCAGTGGATTATGTGGTTTAATTCGATGGTAACCGAAGAACCTCACCAGGGTTAGAAATCCAGTTGAAGAATACAGAAATGTAAACGTCCGCAAGGACAATTGGACAGGTGATGCATGGCCGTCGTCAGCTCGTGGCTTGAGCTGTTCCCTTAAGTGGGGAAACGAGCGCAACCCTCGTCGTGTGTTACAAGTGTCACGCGAGACCGCCCAGCCCTTTGCTCACAAGCAAAGAGGCGCGGTTAAGAGAGTTACGAATACGACAACATGTTTTACAAGTTTTTAAGTAGAAGAAAGTATCGAAACTTTCCGCCCTTACACATTTTGTGGTTAAAGGGCTGGGAGGAAGGAGAGGATGACGCCAGGTCAGCATGTCCCTTTGATACCCTGGGCTACACACATAATACAATCGCCATTACAATAGGCTGCAATACCGTAAGGTGGAGCCAATCCTAAAAAATGGCGTCAGTTCGGATTGAGGTCTGCAACTCGACCTCATGAAGCTGGAATTGCTAGTAATCGCAGGTCAGCAAACTGCGGTGAATACGTTCTCGAGTCTTGTACTCACCGCCCGTCAACTCAAGGGAGCCGGTAATACCCGAAATCTCCACATTCGTGGGGCCTACGGTAAGATCGGTGACAGGGAGTAAGTCGTAACAAGGCACGGGTAGCGGAAGCTGCTCGTGGATTACTTCAAATTGAATTCTGTTTCTCATCCTAATTTATTAGGACCGAGAAATTTAGTGCGTCGATTTTTTGTGCCTCAATTGAGCACAAAAAGGTTTCATAGGCACCTACAACTATGTGGCTGTTTGGAAAGACAAACAAGTAAGAATATTAAACGGAACAAAATATAGCGCATCACTCACATATATAAAAACAAAAAACAACATCCAAAACATTGGGTGGTTTTTTGTGTTTGTTTGACTAAGTCGACGTTGTAACAATATAGTGTGTGATATAAAAAACTTTTTACTTGTTGTAAAAAGTTTTTTTGTTATATAATCCGGATATGAAAATTCCACGTTATGTATCAGTTGTGTTCTCTTTTATTATCGTTATTGCGATACTTATACTCCCATTGTTTATCAAAACCAAGTCTCCGGTCGGTACTCATCCTATCCTGTTTGACCATTCTGCGATGCTTGGTAAGCAACCAATCACTATCGCGTTTGCGACGACTCCTTCAGAGCATGAGCAAGGCCTCTCAGGCACCAAGCAGCTCAATTTTGATCAAGGTATGCTCTTTGTGTTTGACTCGGCGACAATGCCCGCATTTTGGATGAAGGATATGAATTATCCGCTTGATATTATTTGGATTGATCAGGACAAAAAAGTTATTGGTGTGAGTGAAAACCTTGATCCAAAAACATATCCAAAAACATATTCTCCAAATGGTCCGATTGAATACGTACTTGAAGTGTCTGCTGGGTTTTATAAGACGAACGATATACATATCGGGGATGTACTTACGTTTTAAATCTTCCTCATTAAAAAATCCCGCATCTGCGGGATTTTTTAATGAGGAAGATTAATGATGTGCGGCAGCGCCTCCATTTTTTGTTCGTGCAATGCGGCGAATTGTAAGGATGACCGCTAAGATTATGAGTATCGTTACAATCCAACCGAGAATTGTAGTAGGGAAGAATCCTGCGCCAAGTGAAAATCCTCCAAGTGAGCTTATTCCACCTGCGTGGTTGAGTACATATCCGACAGTACTGTCGTTTGATCCATTTGGATAGGTGAATGACATTGTGCCGTTTGTAATAAGTGTGTTTGAAAGAGAGACAGTATTGGTAACTTTTGCTTGCAAGAATATTGTACCTGTTTGTCCAGGTGTTAGCATACCGATGTCAGCATTAATGATTGTTGGTGAGATTGCTTGTCCTTGAGTTGTTTGAACAAGTTGGAATCCTTGTGGTAAAACAATATTTATTTTTGTATTCGAGATCTTTTTATTCGTTCCGTTTGCATAATTGATTGTGTAATCGACAGTGTCTCCAATATATACTTTTTCACTTGGGTCCGTGATAGCAAGAGTAACTCCACTTGTTGTTGTTGCGACTGTAGTATTTGTTGTGTTTGTGTTTTGTACATATACCGCAGTATCACCGCTTCCTTTTGTTATGACAGTCATAGTATCTCCACGGGAGATTGAACCGTTTGTTCGTACGACTGCACGATAATAATATGTTGTGTTTGGGTTTGTATAAATTGTGTCAGAGTATGTGTGCGAGGTGTTGTCATTAAAGTCTTGTTGTCGAGTTGAGAGCGTCATGCTTGAGTCTGTACCATATTCAAACCATGCTCCGACCTGAGTCGATCCGACATATACTCCGTTGAGTCGTACTGATGTTGAGCCGATGTTTGTTGCGATTCCCGTAATGGCAGCAGAACTGGAGTTGCTCACAATATTTCCGTTATATGGGTATGGTCCACCTGCAACATATACAGTGATTGGCGTAAATGTGGCAGATACGTTTCCATTTGCAGTAATTACAAAATTAGATGTTGCATACAGTGGGTTTGTTTGCACTGATCCATTTGAAGGAAGTGAATATGTAAATGGAATTGAGTTGCTTGTTCCAGTGATAGAAACATTTGTACAGCCGGCTGTTGCCCAATAAATGGTAACGGTTTGTCCGCTATTTACGTATTGTCCTGAAGAATAAAATGAGATAATCGTACAGTCTCCGTTTGGTCCTCCGCCTCCATACACAAAGACAGTGATTTGCGATGTTTTTGAAACTCCGTCAGCATCTGTTGCTGTGAGTGTGTATACAACCGTATTGTGGAATGGGCGCACGAGAATTGTTCCAATGTTTTCTTGATTGCCAAAATTTACTCCATTGTCTCCAGAGATTCCAACATATCTGCATCCAGTAGAGGTATTCCATGTAATGTTTGCTGATGCTCCATAATATACTTGCGCATATGTTGTTCCGTTTGCTGTGAATGAATAGATTTGACATGCATCTGTGGATGTACCTGGGGGGACGACTTTAATTGTTACATTTTTTTGCGCGATTGTTCCATTTGCGTCAGTGCCGGTCAACACATATGAAGTTGTTGCGCCAAGCGCTCCGGTGGAAATTTGTGTTTGATTATATACAGAAGTATTTGCAAAACGAGCGTCTGAACTTGATAGTGTTAGCGTCGTGCAATTGTTTTGAGACCACGAAAGTGTTGTTGATCCGTATGTGTTGATTGTATTGTTTGTTGCATTACTCTGAAAAAAGTTAATTACACATGTTGGAGGAGGAGTAATAGAATTTGTTGTAAAAAATACGGTTGCTGCTGCATGACTTGCGCCACCTTTTTGATTTTTTGCGAGAGCCTGAACATAATATTGGGTGTTTGGGGTTAATCCTGAAATATTTTCTTGAAAGTTTCCGGATACGGCAGATTGTTTGATAAAACCTGTTTCGTTTGGAAGCCCTGCAGGACTAACAGTGCCCCACAAAAATTCGGTGTATGTTGGATCGCTTGCTGAGCCGGAAAAATATCCATTGAGTACGGCTGTTGTTGTACCAGGTGTTGCCCCGAGTGTGGTAACTGTGGGAGGCGCATACATTAGTTGGGCGGCTCCTACAAATTGTTGTTGTGTTTGAATAAGTGTCGGTGATACGGTGATTGCGTTAGCGTGTATTGGAATGTACATGAGGACGAGAAGCAGAAGAGAAAAAATTCCGCGAAAAACATACTTGTATGAGAAAATAGTTTTTTTCATGATTGCAAATTTAAATTTTTGTAAAGACTCTATATATTGTATATTATTTTTCAACAATTAAATACTGAATATGTTTAAAAACATTTGCTATTAATTTTATTATATTGTATAATATAAAACGTTCCGATTGGATAATCGCGCAAGATTTTTCTTGTGAGGAAAGTCCGAACACGCAGTCCGCAAGGATTACACGTAGTGGGTAACACCCATCGTCTGCGAGGATAGCGGTGCGAGCAGTGACGCTTTGAGGCGAAAGCCAAGAAGCATCCTGTAACTTTTGTTGCAGGATGAATTCCTTTGGAAACTTGGGAAGTGAAACGGCAAAATCCGTACGCGCGTGCAAGATCGTGCTTGTCGCAAGACAAGAGAATCGCTTGAGGGTAGGGGTGACTCTACTCCTAGATAAATGATTGTCGCTTTGCCTTGGCAAAGTACAGAATTCGGCTTATAGATCGGAACACTTGAATATGAGAAAAACGCTCGCAAAACGAGCGTTTTTCTGTTGGTATATAAGGCTAAAATTACCTTGACTTTTAAGGATAAATATGGTAGACTACGCGCAAGTTCTAAACAATTTTTGAAAACCAAATAAAGCGAATATATATGAAAAAGGGAATCCTTTTAGTAGTGGCAACTATGTTGTTCACAATGATTGGCGCAAGAGCGCAATCTGACTTTACTGCACTGACTGCGGCGTACAACAACGGGACAAACGTTCTGTTTACCTACCAGGCCAACAGAACCGATGTGTTAATGTGGCGGGTTCAGGTCAGTCACAGTTCCGCTTTCACTTCGGTGAGTACACCAAGCGTATGGAAAGCGACCTCAAGTGTTGGTATCCGGACTGATACGCTTGCTCCGGTGTTTACAGACAGCGCGTTCTATCGCGTTGAATCTCAGCACTTTGATACGACCATATTTGCATGGGTCACTGACACTTCAAATTATGTATCTATGAGTGTTCCGATTGTAACTACTGATACTGCGCGACTGATTGCAACGTCTGCTGTGAATGACCACGGAAGACATGTGAATTATCAGTTTTACTACAGTAATGTTTCCGGCGATACACTTACCATCTTTTCTCAAATTTTTCGTTCGAGTGATTCTTCTATGATCACTGAATTAGAATTTGATAATATGGCACACAGCGGAATTGTTGATACTGGTTACACCGTACCGACCGCCGGCAATTATTATATTGTGTTGTGGGGTTTTGGCCGACATGGTGTTTGGCTTACTGCAAATACAATTGCGGTGACTGTCACCAACGTTTCCTTAGTTTCGTATATATCTGCGCAAGAACAAAATCTTCCCGGTGTTGTGCGCTTGGTTTCCATGTCTGGAAAAATTTTTGGACCTTACAATTATTCATTTAATGATCTTTACAAAATTTCTTTTGCAAAAGATTTGCCGATGGGTGATTACGGCCTCCAATTTATTTCCAATGATGGTGCCTTTATGCATACAGAGAAAATATTTGTTCATTAACATGTGTGTACATATCGCATTCCATAAGCCTAGCTTCTCACAAGAAGATAGGCTTATTTTTTATATTATCGATGCTTTGCTTGCCATCTTTTTTAATCCTGCTATACTTTCTGTGTGAGTATAGTTCTCCAATGAATTATTACAAACAATTGCCTACACAAAACCCACCGCAAGGTGGGTTTTGTGCGTATTTGTCCATTCTTGGCTTTCGTGTATACTATGGGGAGTACGTTCCCACATATCGTGGTGAACGTCTCCACTCACATAGGCAATTGTGTTGGAGTTCGGACACGCTCACCACAATGTGTGGAAGCTACAACAAAAAAATCCCGCACTGAAAAGTGCGGGATTTTTTTGTTGTGTATTTTTTGTATGCAAAATTTTTCTTGTCTGCGAAACTCGGTGTCTTTTGAAAAAAAATATTACATACTTTTCTTCTTGACAGCGAAGACTGCGATGAAAAGTATGTAATATTTTTTTTTCGAAAGCCGACCTCAAACAGTTCTCGACTGCAAAAAATTTGCATACAAAAAATAAAATATTTTTTATTTTTCAAAAAATATTTTTTTTGAAAAAAGTTTTCCACATATTTGTGAAAATATTATTGCTAACATTTCGCAGTTGTAGGATAATTAATGTAGTTGCGATTTGATTAGTTCGTAAAAAGTTTTTTTAAAAAAATATTTTTATTATTTAAAAAAAATTTTACGCGGTCGGAATCAAACGCCAACTTACTAATAAAAATAATTTCAATAAAAATTTTATGGCAGCAAAAAAGAAAGCAAAGGCAGCACCAAAGAAAAAGGCAGCAGCAAAAAAGAAGCGAGCATAATCGCTTTTGTCCCACTTAAGAAAAAGCCACACGAAAGTGTGGCTTTTTCTTTTGTTGAATTCATCCTGATGATGGTTCGCAAAATAGCTCATTTTATGTTAAAGTAGAGGTCTTATGCCTATATTAGATAGACTTTTTGGAGAGAACAAAAACAAATTTGCAAACAGTGTAAAGGGTATTGTTGCTGAGGTAGCTTCTTTTGAAGAGGCGCTAAAAGCCTTGCCTGATACGGCTTTTTCGGAAAAAACCCAAGCACTCAAGGAGCGATACAAAAACGGGGATACATTAGATATGTTACTTCCTGAGGCTTTTGCCCTTGTTCGTGAAGCATCACGCCGAACGCTCGGTCAACGTCATTATGATGTGCAGATTATTGGAGGTATCGCACTTCATCGTGGACATATTGCTGAAATGCGTACGGGTGAAGGAAAAACATTGGTCGCAACGCTTCCAACATACCTCAACGCACTTACTGGGCGCGGAGTACACGTTGTGACAGTGAATGATTATCTTTCTCGTCGTGATGCTGTGTGGATGGGACAGGTGTATCAGTTTCTTGGTCTTACTGTTGGTGTAATTAATTCTCAAAACGTATCATACTTATATGATCCAACTCATACCGAAAAACAAACTGAACGTGAAGCTGTTGCTGTATACAAAGTTGTGTATGATTTTTTGCGACCATGTACACGTCGTGATGCATATCATGCAGACATAACATATGGTACCAACAATGAATACGGTTTTGATTATCTTCGTGACAATCTTGCAACACGAGCAGAAAATCTTGTTCAGCGAGAACATTTTTATGCGGTTGTTGATGAAATAGACTCAATTTTGATTGATGAGGCGCGTACTCCGCTTATTGTTTCAACTGATGCAGAAGAATCTGGTAGTTTTTACAAAACTTTTTCAGATATTGCTGCAACACTCGTTCCAGAAATTGATTTTACTGTTGATGAAAAGCGCAAAGCAATATCTCTGACTGATGCGGGAATAACAAAAGCTGAATCTGCGCTTGGTATACAAAATATTTACACCGAAAAAGGCATCAAATATGTGCACCACCTCGAAACTGCCGTTCGTGCGAAGGCACTCTTTATTCGTGACCGCGATTATGTTGTACGTGAAGGAGAGGTTATCATTGTTGATCCATTTACCGGACGTATGCAACCTGGTCGTCGTTGGAATGAAGGATTACATCAGGCAATTGAAGCCAAGGAGTCAGTTACAATTCAAAAAGAAACTCGCACAAGTGCATCAATCACATTCCAAAATTACTTTAAGTTTTATGAAAAACTTTGTGGAATGACGGGAACTGCAAAAACAAGTGAAGAAGAATTTCGTAAAGTGTATGATTTGAAAGTTGCGGTTATTCCAACACATCGCGAAATCAAACGTATTGATCATAATGATTTGGTTTTTCAAACTGAAAAAGGCAAATGGCAGGCAATTGCAAAAGAAGTCAAAACTCGTCACCAAAAAGGCCAGCCGGTTCTTATTGGTACAATTTCCATTGAACGCAATGAGTTGCTTTCTGCGTATTTGCGTGATGTTGGAGTACCACATACATTACTTAACGCAAAAAATCATGAAAAAGAAGGTGAGTTGATTGCTCAAGCCGGCAAAAAAGGTGCGGTAACTGTAGCTACAAACATGGCCGGACGCGGAATTGATATTATTTTAGGAGGCGTTGGAGCAACTGATGCTGAAAAAGAAGAAGTTCGCGCTTTTGGTGGATTGTATGTGCTTGGAACAGAGCGTCACGAAGCACGTCGTATCGACAACCAGCTTCGTGGTCGTGCAGGGCGTCAGGGTGACCCGGGAGAAACGCAATTTTTTGTGTCTCTTGAGGATGATTTGATGCGTGTATTCGGTTCAGACAGAATCAAAAACATGATGGGTCGTTTTGGAATAGCTGAAGATCAGCCGATTGAAAACAGTATGATTACAAATGCACTTGAAGGTGCACAGAAAAAAATCGAAGGTTTTCATTTTGATGCACGTAAATATACACTTGAATACGACAATGTACTCTCTCATCAGCGTGGAATCATATACTCTCGTCGTCGCACAATGCTTCTTGCAAAAAAAGATGACATGGAAAAATATCTTGCTGATTTTATTGGTGCAGACAAGACAGAAGGAGTTGGTTCAGTACTCGATGCACAAGTATCTGATAACCCACTCAAAAATCTTGTTGAGGAAAAGAGAAAAATGGTTGGTGATGATGGATTTTTTGAAACATTTAGACGTATTGTGCTTTTTGTGACGGATAATCTTTGGATTGAACATTTGGAAACGATGGAATATTTGCGTTCGTCGGTCAATTTGCGTGCGTATGGTGGACGAGAACCGCTCGTTGAGTACCAACGTGAAGGACTTCGATTGTTCCGAGATATGGAAGTATCGTTTCGAGCACAAGTGTCTGATTTGATTGGTACAATATCGGTTCAAACGACACAAAATGTCCAAACAACTCCAGTTTCAGCAGAGCAACCACAAACATTTATTGCAACACACCAAGAACCAGAAGAACTCACAGGAAAAAGAGAGATACATTCTCCAATTCCTCAAAGACAAGAAAAAACTGAAGACAAAGTCGGTCGTAACGATTTGTGTCCATGTGGATCCGGCAAAAAATATAAGAAGTGTCACGGAAAATAAAATAATGCCATGAAAAAGTTGGAGCATAAAATCTTAACACATTTGCGAGAACGCGGTTGGGATACTTTGCGTCCATCGGATTTGGCAAAATCTATCATGATTGAAGGGGCAGAACTTCTTGAAATTTTTCAATGGGACAACTTGTCTCTTGAAGAAATTAAAAAAGACAAAGAAAAGATGGAGCAAATCAAAGGTGAGCTCGCCGATGTGTTTATTTATGCATTAGACATGTCTGTATCGCTTAATCTTGATACCGAAAAGATTATACGTACCAAACTGGCACATGTAGCCAAAAAATATCCGGCAAAACTCATGAAAGCAGCAAAAAATAACCCAGGAACCGAGAGCGCATACTGGAAGATTAAGCAGGAATATCGAAAGAAAAAAGGGAAGTAATCTGTATTAAAAATGCCCCACAAAAAACTTTAGTTTTTTGTGGGGCATTTACATTTTTTATTTTTTATGGTATATTCAAAATACTTGAAAAAGTAAACTCCAGTGAAGAACATTCAAAACGTTATAGAGAAGTTGGGCTACAAAAAGAAGGAGGCAGAATTTTATCTTGCTGCTTTGTTTTTGGGTGAATCAAAAATCTCAGATCTTGCACAAAAACTAAAAATACCAAGAACAAGCGCGCTCGTCATTGCAGAAAAATTGCAAAAGGACGGGCTTCTTAATTATTATGTTAAACGTCTTAATAAATATTGGGTTGCGGAGAAGCCTGATAACCTCCTTCTAAAACTAAATGAATTAGAATCAATGCTTAAGACTGTATTACCGGAATTGAATGCAATAAGATTAAAAACGGCAATTGGTAAACCAACAGTGAAAGTATACGTTGGGGCAAAAGAAATTGAGCTTATTTTTGCAGATATTCTTTTAACACGAAATAACTTTCGAGCTATCATCTCATGGAATGATTTGGTGAGAATTCTCGGTGATGGATATGTCGCCGGTTTTGTAAATATACAAACAAATAATTTTCTTAAATTACGATTATTGACCCCACAAAATGATACAACAGTAGCTCTCAAAGAACGTGATCGTAAAGAATCTCGCGAGACACGTTTTTTGTCCAAACATACATCTGGGCTTAATACTGCAACATTTATGTATGGTAATAAAGTTGCAATTATTTCTCTTAATGAAACACTCTCGACTGGATTTTTAATTGAAGATATTGATGTACACAATACGATGACGGTTTTTTTTGAGGAGCTGTGGAGTAATCCATCGTAGTGTATTAAAAGATTATTAGTGATTGTGTGTTAGACTACCAGCCTATATGATTACTATTAAAAAAAAAGACGACATCAAAGAGCTTAAGAAGAAGTTGGCGGTAATCGCCAAAGAAAAAGAAGACGTTCGTCTCAAACTGGTTATTACAGCCAAAGAACTTGCCGCTACTGCTTCTGAAAAGGAAGACGTAAGACGTAAACTTGTGGTTACTGCAAAAGAACTTGCGATTACTGCCAAAGAAAAAGAATCTGTTAGACGCAAGTTGGTTGTTGTTGCAAAAAAAATTGCTGTATATACTACGGGGCTTGAAGATAAGGTTGCTGAACGTACGGCAGAACTTGTTGAACGGGTTAGTGAATTAGAATCACTTAATAGAACTATCGACATTGCTCGAGCCAAAGAGCGCGCAACGCTATTATCTATTGGTGACGGACTTTTTGCTACTGATGAAAAAGGAAACATTATTTTTATAAACAAAAAAGCAGAAAAACTTCTTGGTAGAAAAAGTGAGGAGGTTATGGGTAAAGTTTTTTCTGAGATTATCCCCATGGAAGATATAAAAGAAATACCTGTTCCTTCAAAAGAACGCCCCATAAATACGGTGTTGGTTACTGGAACCATGCCGCTTATTAATACTCCATATTTTTATATACGAAAAGATAAAACAAAATTTCCCATTGCTATCACTGTTACCCCTACAATTCTTGATGGAAAGGTAATTGGGGCTATTGAAGTGTTTCGCGATATTACTCAAGAGCAAGCAGTCGATAAGGCAAAGAGTGAATTTATCTCGGTTGCTTCTCATCAACTCAAAACTCCAGCAACAGCTATTAAATTACTTACAGAGAGGCTCATTTCTGGCAAGATGGGTGATTTTACAGACAAACAAAAAGAATATTTTAACGATATCCATTCTTCCAATGAGCGCATGATTGATTTGGTTAATGCATTGCTTCGAGTATCACGTATTGAACTTGGAGCGTTTAATATTGTTGTAAAAGAAAAAGAACCCTGTGCTATTGTTTTGAATATACTCGATGAACTAAAGTATGTTATTAGCAAAAAGAAGCTCAAACTTAACATAATATCTTCAATGCCTCGTGCCTTATTGATGCTTGATGAACATTTGTTTCGAATGGTGATTAATAATCTTCTGACGAACGCAATTCAATATACAAAAGAGGGAGGCAGTATACAGGTTGAATATAAGGTAGTAAATAAAGGAGAAATTCTTGGAAAAAAAATTCTAGAAGAAAAATGTTTTGTGATTATTATTTCTGATACAGGATACGGCATCCCGCAAAAAGCTCAGGATAAAGTATTTACTAAGTTTTTTAGAGCCGATAATGCAAGACAAAAACATACTGATGGAACGGGCCTCGGGTTGTATATAGTCAAATCTACACTTGAGTATTCTGGTGGCTTGATATGGTTTACATCAAGAGAGAATAAAGGTTCTGAATTTTATGTGGCTATTCCGATGACCGGAATGAGGGTTCAGACTGAAAAAAACAATAATAAGTATATAAAATATAATGAATAAAAATAAAAAAAATATAATTTTGATAGTAGAGGATGAGGTTATTATTAGTAAAACATATGCGGAAGAATTGCGAGATGAGGGATTTATTGTTTTTACCGCTGGAAACGGAAAAGATGGTTTAAAAATAGCCCTTCTTAAAAAGCCAGATCTTATTTTGCTGGATATTCTTATGCCTGTAATGGATGGACTTACAATGATGGACAAACTACGTAAAAAAAATATATATGGAAAAAATGTACCCATTGTACTTTTGTCCAATCTTTCTTCGAGCGAAGAAAAAATTATGAAAACAGTTACAAATACAAAGAATGAACCCACTTCTTATTTTGTAAAATCTGATTGGGACTTGGATGATGTTGTAGCTAAAATTAAACAACTACTTTCATAACATCGTGTGCATAGAAAAAACGACAACATTTATGTTGTCGTTTTTTCTATGCACTTTGGTCTTGTTTATTATTTTTGATTTGTTTAGAAGCCTTTGTTTGTAAGGTTATTTTTGATTGTATCTGTCCTGACACATATAGGTATGTGTGGCAAATAACATATATGTATAAAACATAGTGGCTTTTTACAGATCAGACTTAGGATGGTAAGTAAGAGCACACGAGGAGTTGTAAGGCATCAAACTTTTTACTTCCCAAGTGCTCAACCCTATGGGGTAAAAAAATTGTTGCGTCGAAATAATTTTCTTTAATAAAAAAATATTAGTTTCGTATGATTACTACAATTGGAATTTTTTCGACACAAACAGACGCTAATAACGCGCTGAATGATCTTCGTACTTTTGGTGTAAAAAATGAAGATATCTCGCTTCTTTCGGGTAAAAATATCATACAAGGATGTATTGAAAAACTTACAAGTTTTGGAATACATGATAGAGATATAACACGTTTCCAAGATTACATTCGAAGTGGAGATTCGCTTGTAATTGTTCGGGTTAAATCTTTTGGTCAAAAAGAAATCCTTGTACGTGCGCATGCGCGTGAAGTGCAGGAGTATATGTAGGTGCGAAGTTTAATTAATAAAAATAATAAAAATAAATTTATGAAAAATACAAAATTTGTTCAGAAATTCGTTCTTGGTTTGAGTGTTGTCGCTGCAGTTGTTTTCATTATTGGTACACCTATGGCTACTTTTGCCGCAACGCTTACTCGTACATTGGGTATAGGATCAACAGGAACAGATGTTTCTTCTCTACAGTCATTTTTGGGACAAGATCCAACTATGTATCCTGCTAATCTTGTTACAGGATATTATGGAAACCTTACGTCGGCTGCAGTTCAAGTTTTTCAAGGTCGTAACAGTATTGCAATGGTTGGGTATGTAGGTCCTGCAACACTCGCTGCTCTTAATACTCAAATGGCTTTGGCTAGTAACGGAGGGCCTGCAGCAACTATCGCTAATATCTCAGTTGCTCCAGGTAGAACAAGTGCAGTAATTAGTTGGAACACAAATGAGTCTGCTCGAGGTATGGTGTACTACAGTACAAGTCCACTTGTAACATATGAACACTATAGTTCTGTAGATAGTAGTGGTACGATTGCTGCAACAGATTTGAATTTTGTCACATCACAAAATGTTTCTCTTGCAAACCTTATGCCGAACACAACATATTATTATATGATCTACACAACAGACATGAATAATAATGTAAGTGTGTCATGGCCTACAGTTTTTTCAACAAAAAACTAAATAAAAAATACTAAAATGCCGGGCCTCGTTTACGAGGCCCGGCATTTTTCTTGAGCTAATTTATAAATAACTGTTATACTGTACATATATATGAAAAATTATGAACATCCGTTGAGTTGGGAAGCATTGACTCGTATTGTTGTCATGGCGCTCGGGGTCATATTGTTTTGGAGAGTCCTTGATATCCTCCCTGTCATTATCATTTCGTTTGTTTTGGCCGCATCGTTTTATCCAATCGTAAAAAAGGTAAAACGCAAAACCAAAATGCCGATGCTTTTGTGTATTTTTTTAATTTTCATTGTTCCACTTGCACCGTTTGTATTCTTGGGATACGCAATCATTCCGCGTGTTGTTGGAGAAATTCCAATACTTCTCGCAAGTCTTAATTCCATCATAGGTCATTATCCAGCCGTTTCCTCATGGTTTAGTAATTTTAATGTTATTGATTATATTCAGTCTCATTTTGATTATACGGCAGCGACCGTCAATATAACGCTCCTTGCGTTTTCGATTATTACGACAATATTTTTGACGTTTTTCCTTGTATATGATTTTGATCGACTAGTTGCATTGTTTTTACATATGGTTCCAGGAAAAGAAAAAGGAAAAATTAAAGAGCTTCTTCAGGAAGTTTCATCAGTTATCGGAAAATATATCCGGGGAAACGTTATAATTTCTGTTATTTGTGGATTTGTAATATTTACAGGACTCTCACTCTTGCGTGTACCTTTTGCACTTCCTCTTGCGATTTTTGCGGCAATTTTAGATCTTCTTCCACTTGTAGGACAAACAATTGGTTCAATTCCTGCGATTATTATTGGTTTCGGAGTATCTCCGCTTACGGGAGTTCTTGTAATTATATTACATCTTGTGTATCAACAAACAGAAAATGGTGTTATCTCGCCGGTGATTTACAATAAAGCACTTAATCTTATTCCTTCAATTAGTTTTTTGTCAGTTCTTATTGGAGCAAGCTTGTTTGGAATACTTGGAGCTTTTTTGTCTCTACCTGTAGCGGCAAGTATTCCCGCAGTTATTGAATATCACAAGAATTACAAAATCAGACACGGGGAAATATAAGAGGAGAAAAGCTAGACAAATTATGTAATTTATGATATAGTTTGATTATCGAGGGAGTTACTAATAATCAGCTTTTTTAGGGCTTTACAGTAAATGAAAAAAATTAATATGTGCTTGGTTTCAACTTTGTTGATAACCTTTGTTGTAGTCTTTGTCTTTAATAGACCAAGTCATGTTTTTGCTGCGACATCTCCGTCTCTTGGTGTTGCGAGTACATATGCAATTCTTTCAAGTACCTATACAAACACTTCTATCACAACAATTAATGGCGATGTGGGTTTTACGACTCCACCTGCAATGGACCCGCTTGGAACACATATCAATTATGGTTCATCTGCGCCGTATAATGCTGCTGGGGTTGATCAAGGTATTGCGTTGAGCAATTTGCAGATTCCAATGTGTGATTTTACTTTTGGTTCAATAACTGATTTGAGTTTGCTTCCGCAGCCTCTTATTCCTGGCGTGTATTGTACGACAGGTGCACTTTCGATTGGTACAAGTGGAATAACTTTAAGTGGAGCTGGAACGTATATATTTCGTTCGACTGGTGCATTTACTACAGTAGATAATTCACAAGTGTTACTTACAAACAATGCATCAGCATGTGATATCTTTTGGACTCCGAATTCTGCCGTGACGCTTGGTGCCAATACTACATTTATGGGTACAATTATTGATGATGCCGGTATAACTTCTGGTGCGGATACTATTTGGTCAGGATTGGCACTCGCTTTTGGTGGAACGGTAACAACCGACACAAATACTATTACCGTACCAGTATGTACAATCCCTGTTGTTCCTCTTCCTGCAACTTTTCATGTTATAAAAAACGTTATCAACGGAAGCGGTGGAACAGGTATTGGTACTGCAACAAGTTCTGATTTTTCTATATACGTTAAAGATAATCTAAACATGAATGTTGCCGGAAGTCCGGCACCTGGAGTTTCAGCAACGGGAACATTGTATACACTTGCTTCGGGCACTTATGTTGTTAGTGAAGATCCAAACCCTATGTATATTCAAAGTTTTGGAGGGGATTGTGATTTAAGTGGAAGCACTACACTTCTACCAGGCGATGATAAGACATGTATTATTACAAATACCGATATTCCTGTTGTTGTTACACCGTCACCTTCGCCAATAATAATCAACCCAATTGTACATTCAAATAGCGGACATATTCCTTTTGTCGTTGCCACTGTTTTTCCTATAGTGGTTGCTCCTGTTCAGGTTAGTTTGCCAGTCTCTGTGGTAAGCCCTCCAGTTGCAACCACAATGCTCGTAGTGCTTATATCTCCGGGTTTCCCTACAACGGGCTTTTCTAAACAATCAGGCGGTCTTAGTTGGATTTTTGTGGTAGAACTTGGTGTTTTTGTATTTGTCGCAACACTACTTGTGTTATATATCAAAAAACGTGCGATGTAATGTATTTTGAAACACAATAATACAAAAAAAATGATATGGAATTTTTGTATAACATTTGTTGTTGTGTTGTTGCTGATGGTTATTTTGTTTTTCTTCTCTGATTTGTTTGGGCAGGTTTTTTTGCATAAAACCAATCCGGCTGTTGTAATTATACCAACTCGTATTTTTGTAGATGTACAGCAAAAAAAGATTGCTCCCAATCCGAGAAGCCCAGTGCGTATTTTGATACCCAAAATCCACGTGGATGCATTTATTGAACTAGTGGGTGTTACTTCGAGTAAAATTATGGACATACCAAGTATTCCATCTGATGCAGGGTGGTATCGTTTTGGAACATACCCAGGAGAAAAAGGTAGTGCTGTTATTGATGGGCACTCTGGTTTTTTTGATGGCAAGCCCGCTGTATTTGATAGTCTATATAGATTGCAAATAGGGGATGAAATCTCTATTGAGAATGCACAAGGTCAGATTTCAACGTTTAGAGTGCGTGAATTGAGGAGTTACGACGAAAAAGCCGATACAATAGACGTATTTTATTCAACTGATGGTATTTCGCACCTTAATTTGATTACATGTGAGCCAGCTTGGAACGAAATACAAAAAAATTACTTTAAACGGCTTGTGGTTTTTACGGACAAAATAAATATCTAATTATCTTTTTGTTTTCTTTTGAGCAGTTATCTTTTTGACTGTTTTTGTTGTTTTTGAGATTACTTTTTTGATCTGTTTCTTTTCTTTTTTGATAAAAGGTTTTGCCTTAGTCTCAATTTCTTTTTCGATTTTGCGAATCATTTCCTTTGCTTTTTTCTGGTTCTTTTTGCCGTCAGGTCCAAGAAGCATATATGCTCCTGCGCCTACTGCTGCAAGTCCTGCACCCATGGCGACCATGTTACCCGCACTCATGCCTTTTTTTGGTTGTTTCTTTTGCATTTTTTTATACCTTTGAAGTTATATCAGACGAAAGATACAACTGTGATTAATGAGACTCTCTTTTGCTCTTTCTTTTCTTTCCAAAAATAAATCTAAATACAAAACTTTCACGTATATCTGAAATGATATCTTCCGCTGTTTCATTGATTGAATCCATGTCGTGTTCAAATTTTTTCATAATGCGTGACAATGTTTTGAGTGAACGTATTGCATATACCAAACATATTGCAACCAATATCCATAAACAAACAAAACCGACCGAAGAAATAATAAAGAAAATCTCTGCTGAAGTACTCGTATTCATGCCTCAATCATAGCACTTATTTTATTAATCGCCAGTTTTTGTTTTTGTATTACATTAAGTATTCCACAGGGGATTTGTTCTTTCAAAAAAGCGGGTATGGTATTATAAGTATGTTGTATAAAACATACGTTACTTATTACTATTTTATTATTATAAAAAATGTCAAAAAAATTACTATATGTTTCTAGTTCTGCTCTCGCACTTTGTCTTATTGCTGGAGGTACTGCGTTTGCAGCAACTATATCGAAGGCTCCTTTTAAGGCTAATGCAGCGCGCGCTCTTATGGCAACAGTGGACAGTGTGAGTGGTACAACACTTACTGTTACTGCACGAGGAAATAATTCTGCTGTGACTACTATTGATGTATCAAAAGCAAAAGTTTTTGTTAATGGCGTTGCCGCAGATGCAACTGGAATAAAAACAGGTGACAAAATCATTGCACTTGGAACTGTAAGTGGTACTGCGCTTACTGCTACACGAGTTACAGACGGCGCTGGTAAAACTACTGATCGAGGAGTTATGAGTGGAGTTGTTACCGCAGTTTCTGGAAACACGGTTACTATTTCTGAAAATCAACATGCTCGAGTTGGTGGTAAAGTTACAACTTCTCAAACTTCAGTGACAGTTACAACTGATTCAAAGACAATGTTTAACGTTCCAGGCACTAAGAATGCATCAATCGGTAACGTTAAAGTCGGAGACCGAGTTTCGGTTATGGGTGTCGACAGTACTGGTTCCGGAACAGCTCATTTTGTGAGTGTTATGCCAGTCGCAAAGAAAACAAAATAATATTTTTACAATAAAAAACACCTCATTAAACACGAGGTGTTTTTTATTGTAAATTTTTGCAGAGTAATCCCCAAAAAATATAGAAATTTCCTATGTTATTTTAGTATAATTAACGCATCGAATCCTATTTTTTATATTTAAATTATTCAGTTTAATATGTCTTCACACAACAATTTTGTAAAAAGTGCTCAATTAATTTTTTTGAGTACTTTTTTTGTGCTTCTGGGTGCTTTGTTTTCTCCGTTTTGGGGAGTAAACGTCGCGCATGCAATACCCGCGGGTTTTAGTGGAGGAGATGGTTCACCAGGAAATCCATATCAAATTTCGAACTGTTCACAATTTGAACTCATCAACAGCCATCTTTCTGCAAATTTCATACTCGTTAATTCCATAGATTGTAGTTCAGATGCGAACAATGTAATGATTTACAATAGACGCAGTGTCTTTACTGGAACTTTTAATGGAGGAGGAAATACAATTAACCTTGTATTAAGCGATGGAGGTGGTACGTATAATCCAATTGGTCTTTTTCAAAAAACTGATGGTGCAAGTATTCACGATTTGAATCTTACTGGAACAATTGATTCTAAATATGATACAGGAGCACTTATTGGAAACGCCTTTAGTACAGAAATTGATAATGTACATTCAAGTGTTGCTATTACAGTAGAAGATAACGGTAACTCAGAACCAGAAATAGGTGGACTTGTTGGCTATGCTTCAAATACATCAATTTCTCGAAGTTCTGTTTCTGGAAATATTGAAGTACTTGATTCAAATGGCTCAGGGTCGGTTGATAGTTTTGGAGGTTTGGTTGGATATTTGGATGGTGCTTCGGTTGTTACAACAAGCTATGCTACGGGCAATGTTACGATGGACGGAGTTGATATCTATAACGGAGTCGGAGGCTTGGTTGGGTACATGAACTCAGCTTCTGATATTTCACAAAGTTACGCTTCAAGCCAGGTCGTTGGTATTGGTGGGGTTGGAGGTTTTATTGGATATCTAAATGGTGGAACAATCGAAGATTCATATGCAAGCAGTACGGTGTCTGGTATTTATAGTATCGGCGGATTTGTTGGTTATGTGGATATGGCTTCAGTAATTAGTCGATCGTATGCTGTGGGTACTGTCTCTGGTGGTGGTAGTGTGGGTTTTGGTGGTGGTTTTGTTGGAGGTACGATTAATAGCACAATCAGTGATTCCTTTTCAGCAAGTGTTGTTTCCAACTTTGGACAATCTGCTGGTTTTGTTGAAGATGATGGATCAGGTAATATTCTTAATGATGATTATTACGACCAAATAAAAAGTGGGCAAATAGAATGTGCGTATAATTATGGTAATTTTGGTGGATGTAGTTCTGCAGATACAATCTCGTCTCCTGATTTGAATTTGTTTAAAAATACTAATTCTATTCCCCCAGTAAGCAATTGGGATTTTTCTAATACATGGGATAAGTTTGGTGATTCGTATCCAACACTCCACGCGATTGCTGCTGACGATCCAACAGTTTATTTTGATAACGGTGATGGTTCATCAGAAAATCCATATCAAATTTCTTCGTGTAGTGAATTTGAAAATATAAATCAATACTTGTCGGCATCTTTTATACTTACTTCGGACCTTTATTGTGGTGGGGAGTCAACAAATATAATGGTTGCGACTGACTATAGAAATCCATTTACAGGAAATTTTGATGGACAAGGACATTCGATAGATCTTGGAATTAATGATTCTGCTGGTAATTATACTGAAGTAGGTCTTTTTAGCTATGTGAATGGTGCAACTATTTCAAATTTAAATCTTAGTGGAAGTGTTGAAGCACTTTATGACACAGGTGTTCTAGCTGAAGCTGTAGATAATTCTACTGTTATTGATAATGTTCACTCAAGTGTAAATGTAACTATTGATAATAATGGTGACTGGGAGCCCCAAATTGGAGGTCTCGTTGCTCGCTTAAGAAACAATTCAACTATTTCTAATAGTTCTGTAACAGGTAGTCTTACTTCAAGTGATTCCGCTGAAGGATTTGGGGGACTTGTTGGACAAATGGATTCAGACGCATCAATTGTGACAAGTTATGTAACTGGAAATGTCACAATGAATGGTACAGACGTTGACGGTGGAATGGGAGGGCTTGTTGGTTGTGAACTGACTGGATCGGATATCTCAGAGAGTTACTCGTCTGGTGTTGTGTCCAACAACGTAGATGTCTCTACTGGTGGATATGCTGGTAACACGGGAGGATTTGTTGGATATATATATAATTCAACAATTGAAGATTCATATTCTATCAGTACTGTAAATGCAGAAACCGAAGCGGGTGGGTTTGTTGGTTACATGAATAGTGCTTGGCTTAGTCGAACATATGCCACAGGTGCTGTGACAGGAAACAATAGTAGTCGTGGTAATGCTGGCGGACTTGTTTCGGAGATGTGGTCTTCGGAAGTCGATAGTTCTTTTTCTATAGGAGCTGTTTCAGGTTTTACTAACGGATACGCGGGATTCATTGGTGAGGATCAAGGAAATAACAGTCTTACGAGTAACTATTATAACAAAACCTCGAGTGGCCAAACAGAATGTATCTCAGGTGAGGGAAATACAAGTGGCAAATGTTATGGTATTGCTGCAGTCAATAGTGATTACTTTAAAGGAAATATTTCAAACCCTCCATTTGATACATGGGGATTCTTTGGTGTGTCTGGACGCACTAAGACAGGGCCTGCTGTGTGGGATTCATATGGTGGATTTTTCCCTACACTCCACAATATTTCTGCCGATGATCCAGATGTTAGTAGCCTTTTTTCTTCTGGCTCGGGAGTTCCGCTTGATCCATATCACATCACAACATGTACTCAATTTGAAAATATTAATTCATCGCTTTCTTCAAGCTATGTAATTGATAATGATTTGCATTGTGAAAGTGAACAAAACAACATTATGATTCAGAGTGCACCAGCTCTTAAATCTGGTTTTGTTGATTTTACTGGAACACTTGATGGAGGTGGGCATACAATATATGTTGCGATTGATGATTCTGGTGATAATTACGAGAATGTCGGTCTTTTTCAAACAATGACAGGTGCAACTGTTCATGATTTGAATATTGCGGGAACAATTAATGCATACGAAAATACAGGAGCGTTAACAGGAATTGCAACTGGTGCTGATATCACAAATGTTAATTCGAGTGTAAATGTTACCATTTACGACAACGGAAATTGGGAGCCAGAAGTCGGAGGTCTTGTTGGAGATTTAAATGATTCAACAGTTTCTGGAAGTTCTGTGGCAGGTAATGTAATAGTCAATAATGATAATGGGACAGGCTCTGCTGATACTCTAGGAGGTCTTGTTGGCTATGTCCACAATGGTTCAGCTATTGATACGAGTTATGTAACTGGAAATATAACCATGAATGGCGATGATATTGGTGACGCAGGAGGATTTGGTGGGTATGTAGACCCTCTGTCTCAAATAACTGAAAGTTATGCAACCGGAACAATCGCGAGTCCAAATACAACTGGGGGTTTTATTGGTGGTGATTCTGGTTTGATTCAAGATTCATATGCGAGAGGAAATGTAAATGGAGATTCGATAATTGGAGGATTTGCCGGAAGATTATCTTCTGGTGCTGAGTTAGATCGAGTGTATGCGACTGGGTCAGTGACAGGCGATGGAAAGGGAAGCAATGGAGGCGGATTAATTGGTGATAGTCAATCAGGTACAATCAACGATTCGTTTTCTATTGGTGGTGTTTCAAACTTTAAGAAAATGTTCGGGGGTTTTGTTGGTACGGATGAGAGCTCGAAACTTAGTGATAACTTTTATGACCAAAACTCAAGTGGGCAGAGAATATGTGAGTCAGGTGAAAAAGGTACAACAAAGGGTTGTACTAGTGTAGATACTTCACATAGTCCAGATGCAAACTATTTCATTGGAAATTCAACAAATCCACCGTTGAACCACTGGGATTTTTCTGATACTCCAATTTGGGATGTTACACCGACATTTCTTCCAACACTTCATGCAATTTCAGCTGATGACGTGAGTGTGCCAGAATTTGCCGGTGGAAGTGGTATTAATGGTGATCCATACCAAATCACAACATGTGCTCAGTTTGAAAATGTAAAAAACTACATGGGTGCATATTTTGAACTTGAAAACGATATTGATTGTTCAGATCCAAGCTACGGAAACAATATAATGGTTGGTAATGGAACGTCTCCATTTACAGGAGTATTTAATGGACAAGGCCATACAATCACGATTGCACTCAGTGACCCAGATGGGAACTTTGGGAACTTTGGACTTTTCCCGCTTATTTTTAGTGCTGACATTTCAAATTTAAATGTTGCGGGTACTATTGAAGCACAAAATAATACTGGAGCAATTGCGGGAGCTTCTTATTCTTCTGGTATAGAAAATGTTGGTTCGAGTGTGAATATTACTATTGATAGCAATAATAATGCATATCTTGATGTTGGAGGTCTTGTTGGATATATGAACTATGGTGGTATTTCCCAAAGCTATACAACTGGAACAATGATTTCAAATGGTACTGTTAATGGCCTCGGAGGTCTTGTTGGAGAAGAAACTAGTAATGCCACAATCACAACAAGTTATACAACTGGAAATGTTACGTTAAACAATGGTGGACCTGATTGTGGAGTTGGAGGTCTTGTTGGATGCGAAACTGACTCCTCAGATATTAACCAAAGTTATGCGAAAGGAGATGTTGTAAGTCTAGCAGCTACAGGAGGTCTCGTTGGAGATAATTGGGTCTCAAGTATTGATGATTCATATGCGACAGGTGATGTAAGTGGTCAAAGTAGTATTGGTGGGCTTGCTGGAAACACATTTGGTACTATTAGTCGTTCATACTCTACAGGTAGTGTAACAAGTACTGATTCAGGATTATATGGCGGTGGGCTTGTTGGTGTTGCAGAAAATAATACATTTAATGATTCGTTTACAACAGGTGCTGTTTCTGGGTTTATTGATGTATATGGAGGATTTGTTGGGTATGATGCGGGAGGGAATACATTTAATGATAACTTTTTTGATCAAACAACAACTGGACAAACAGTATGTTCAACACAAGACGCACCATTTCCTGGTTGTGCTGCTGTAAATACAGATGGTTCTGACTCAAATTATTTTAAAAATAATAATACAAATCAGCCACTTTCAAACTGGGATTTTACCTCTACTCCTGTGTGGGATGTATATACGAATTCTTTCCCAACGCTTCACGCAATTGTAGCCGACGATCCATCTGGTGAATTTTCTGGTGGAAGTGGTGTAGAAGGTGATCCGTTTCTTATCTCTACATGTGCAGAATTTGAAAGTATAAATAATAATCTTTCTGCATATTATTCATTGCAGCATGATCTTACTTGTACATCACAAGGAAATAATATTATGGTCAGTGCTGATTCGTTTACAGGAAACTTTGAAGGAAACAATCATACGATCACGGTTGCGATTGACGATACTGCTGGAAATTTTGAATATGTTGGTCTTTTTCAGACGACAGCAGGAAACGCCGTGATTTCCGACCTTACTGTTGCAGGTTCTATTACTGCACTTTATAATGCGGGGTCTTTGGTAGGAGCTGCTGACTCATCAGAATTTGATAACGATAGTGCGAGTACAACAATTACAATTCTTGATAACGGTAATACATATCCAAATGTCGGAGGGCTTATTGGTGATGCAACGAGTGACTCGATTTCGAATGGTCATACTACAGGTGTTGTTGTTTCAAATGGATCAATCCAAACACTTGGAGGTTTTGTTGGTGTTGCAGATAATGATACAACAATTATTTCGAGTTATTCAAATAGTTCCGTAACAATGAATAGTTCACAACTTGGAATGTTTGGAGCTGTTGGAGGATTTGCTGGGGTTGACGCTGATGGTTCATTTATTTCACAAAGTTATGCAACTGGTGCTGTAGCTTCTCCATATGGCGCTGGAGGTTTTGTTGGATTAATCGCATTTACAGGAATTGAAGATTCATATGCAACTGGTGCTGTAAGTGGAAGTGGCGCTCTTGGAGGATTTGCGGCTTGGATGATTCCAAGTGGAGTTGTTCGAGTATATGCTACAGGTAGCGTTACCGGTGATGGAAATGGTGCTGATGGAGGAGCACTTGTTGGTGGTGCAAGTGATGCATCAATTTATGATTCATTTGCAACTGGTGCAGTTTCAAATTTTACAGGATCGAATGCAGGTATTGTTGGGTCTGACGGTGGAGGAAATAGTTATCTGGATGATTATTATGATCAAATATCGACAGGCCAAAGCGAATGTGTTGCTGGCTCTGGTGATTTTCCAGGATGTGTAGGTGTAGATACTTCAAGTAGTCCGAATAGTTATTATTTCAAAGGAAATAATACAAATCCTCCGTTTCTTAATACTTGGGACTTTACTTCAGAATCTCCTGTGTGGGATATGAATCCAGGATTTTTCCCAACGCTTCATTCAATTCCTGCTGATGATCCAAACGTTGCTTCATTGTTTAGTGGAGGAGATGGAACATCAGATAATCCATTTCATATAACAAATTGTGCCTCTTTCGAAAATATTAATGCATATTTGTCCTCAAACTTTGTACTGGAAAATAGTATCGATTGTTCTTCAAATTCAATCTACAGAAATAATGCAATGATTGGTACTCCAGATACACCATTTACTGGAACGTTTGATGGAAATGGATATTCAATAAGTGTTGCAATGAGCGATCCATCAGGTCAGTACGATACCGTCGGTCTTTTCCGAAATACAGATGGTGCAATGATTCAAAATCTTACACTTACAGGAACAGTTGAGGCGCTTTATGATACTGGATCATTGATTGGCGATGCAGTAAATACTGCAATTGATAATGTAAATTCAAGTGTCACAATAACAATTGATGATAATGATTTCTGGGATCCAAGTGTGGGTGGACTTATTGGTTACGTAGATGGAGGTATGATTTCAAATAGTTTTGCGACAGGAGATATTACCGTAAATACCTCAGGTTCTGGATCGGTTGAAGGTCTTGGCGGTTTTGTTGGATATACTGACTCTGGGGCAGTTATTAGTACGAGTTATTCAACTGGTACTATTACAATGAACGGTGCTATTGATTGTGCTGTTGGCGGTTTTGTTGGATGTGAGCAAGGCTCATCGACAATTTCACAAAGTTATTCAATGAGTCCTGTAAATGCTCCAGATTATGTAGGTGGATTTGTCGGATATATAGGAGGTTCTGTTGTTACTGATTCATATTCAACAGGTGCTGTGTATGGACTTAGCGACCTTGCAGGATTTGTTGGCTTTGTATCAGGTGGTCAAATCGATCATTCATATTCATCGAGTTCTGTCACAAGTTATGGTCCCGGAAATAATGGCGGAGGATTTATTGATACTGGTATTGGTTTTAGAATATACAACTCATTTGCAGTTGGTAATATTTCAAATTTTGATGGTGGCATAGGAGGATTTATTGCAAATGATCCGATGGATGGTAGTTTGTTTGTTAATGATTATTTTGACGAAACAACAACAGGTCAGGGTGGATGTAGTTCAAATAGCACACCAATTGTTTGTTCGAGTGTAAATACTGACGGTACTGGTGGAAATTATTTTCTTGGAAATACCACAAATGCTCCACTTAATACTTGGGATTTTTCAGGTGCTCCAATTTGGAGTTCTGCTCCTGGTTATTTACCAAACCTCTATGCAATTTCTGCTGATGATCCAACGGTTAACGGTAGTTATCGCTTTATAAAATGGGAAATTACACAAAAGAAGGTAGGTACCGACGTAAGTTGTTCGGGTAATGGTTGTATACAAGTCGGAGAATTTATTCCAACAGAAGATGGTAGTCCTGTTTCGTGGCCAATAGGAACAACTGCTACAAATCCAAATGGTTCAAGTCCTGATGGTCAAGGTCCTGATAAGGCGATTGACGGTGTTATTGCATATAGTAAATGGCTTGATTACAATTTTGCTAATGGAAACGAAAGTGCAACTTCAGGTGATTCAGTTTTGCTTATTGATACAGGAATAGGTAATAGTATTTTGTTTAATGGATATAGATGGTTTACCGGTGATGACCAGACAGAACGTGATCCTGTGGGTTGGCGTTTGTATGGTAGTAACGATGGAACAACTTGGGATCTTCTTGATGTCCGAAAAAATCAAACAATTACAGACTTAAGAAGTACAGAGACAGATGTATATGCTCTTCATGGAGGTTCATTCTCTCGTTTTGCTGGCGGACTTGGAACAGCTGATAGTCCATTTCAAATCACAACATGTGCTCAGTTTGAAGCAGTAAACAATTTTTTGTCGGCACACTATATTCTTGAAAATGATATTGATTGTTCGATCGATGCAAACAATGTGATGGTTGGAACAAGCACTGCATTTTCTGGTGTGTTTGATGGTAATGAACATACAATTACAGTTGCAATCAACGATTCTGCTGGAAACTTTGATCAAGTAGGTCTCTTCCAAAATACAAATAATGCAAATATTCATGATCTTAACATTGCAGGAACAGTTGAGGCGCTTTATGATACTGGAGCATTGGTTGGAAGTTCTGTTTCTTCCGAATTTGATTCTGATAGTTCAAGTGCATCAATTACAATTGACGATAATGGGGATTCGTATCCTCAAATAGGAGGACTTATCGGGCATTTGGTTGGTAGTACAATTTCAAGTAGTCACACAACTGGTAATCTTATTTCAAATGGTTCAATTGGTGGTTTTGGAGGCCTTGTTGGAATGGCAGAAGGTGGTTCTTCTATCACAACAAGTTATGCAACGGGTAATGTAACAAATAATAGTGGTGTTATTAACTATGGCGCTGGAGGGCTTTTAGGGATTTTATATAATGGTTCAGATCTTTCGCAAAGTTATGCGACTGGTATTGTAAGTAGTCCTGATAATGCTGGAGGGCTTATGGCGTTTGTTTATCTAGCGTCTGTTGAAGACTCATATGCAACAGGTGCGGTAAATGGAGAAAACTCAATCGGCGGATTTACTGGTAATTCAATTATTGGGACATTTAATCGTGATTATGCAAGCGGTTCTGTAACAGGTGGTGGGACTGGTATAAATGGTGCAGGTTTTGTTGGTTCATTTAATAATACTTCAACTATAAATGACTCATTCTCCGTTGGAGCTGTTTCTGGTTTTAGTACAATGTTTGGTGGGTTTACGGGTTATGATGATGAATCAAACACTTATACAAACGACTATTATGATCAAACTGCAAGTATGCAGGGTAGTTGTTTGGGTGGCGGAGGAGATGCGAGCGGCTGTATTCCTGTTGATACGTCTGGTTCACCTGACATAAACTACTTTAAAGGCAATCATACAAATGAACCGCTTGATAGTTGGGATTTTGACAGTACACCTATTTGGGACGTGTCAATTGGTTATTTGCCAACACTTCATGCAATTGCTGCAGACGATCATCATGATGTTGCGTTCGACGGTGGTGATGGTTCGTCAGGTAATCCATATCAAATTTCCACATGTGATCAACTACAAGCAATGAATCAACATCTTTCATCAGACTTTATTCTTGATGCTGATGTTAATTGTGTGGGTAGCGCACTATGGAATCCGGATTCTAGTGAATGGGTAGATGGAGTTGTTGGTGGTGAATTAATACCTGATGATTATGCATCATCAACTCACACAGATATAGTTGTAACTAATAATGGTTATTATGGTTTCCAACCAGTTGGAGATAGAGACAATCCATTTACCGGAAATCTAGATGGAAACAATAAAACAATTTCAAATCTTTGGATTTTTCGAAAGAGCACAAGTTACAATGGAATTTTTGGAAAAGCAGCAAATGCAACAATAAGTAATCTAACTATTTCAAATTCAAATATTGTTGGAGGAAGTGTAGGTTCAAATACACCTCCTGACTATAACAATAGTTATACCGCAGCTCTTGTTGGATATCTAGATGGTGGAAATATTTCAAATATTACACTTAATAACAATCTTGTTCGAGCATATCTGAGTTACTATGGAGGTGGTTTGGTTGGCTGGTCAAACAATGTGGCATATTCAAATATCGTTAACAAAAATGGATTTGTTCATGGAAGTGGAGATATTATCGGAGGTCTTGTTGGTTATTTGAGAAGTGGATCACTTAGTGATTCATCTTCTTCTGCAGATGTTGATGGAGGTTGGGAAATTGGAGGAATTGTAGGTGATGCAGAAGGTGGAGTAGAAATTACAAATGTTCATTCGTCGGGTGGAACAGTTACTTCAAATCGTTCAGAGTGGGTATTTACTAAGACTGGTTATAATGCCGGAGGTTTTGCTGGGTTTGTTGGAGACGCAGATATTTATAGTTCATACTCATCTGACAATGTAAATTCCAGCGGATTTTTTGCCGGAGGTTTTGCTGGCGAAATTGATAATTCAGTAGTGACTGATTCGTACGCAAGTGGAAATGTGACTGCCGTCGAAGAAACAAATGATCAAGGAACATTTGATCCCGATTATGTTGGTGGATTTACTGGATATATAGCAGATTCATTGACAAGCAACTTATTTGCGACGGGAAATGTATCATCTCCAGGTTCTCATGTTGGTGGATTTACTGGTTACGTATATGGAGCAGTACTCGAAGATGAATATGCAACAGGTAATGTTTCGGGGAACTCGTATGTCGGAGGATTTGCGGGAGATATTTATGGTGAATACAGTATCAATCAAGTATATTCTGTTGGACAAGTAACAGGTGTTGATACAGATACTACAGGTGGACTTATTGGTGCAAATGATGGAAGCGGAACACTCAATCCATCGTTTTGGGATGTCGACACATCACAAAAAATCGGAAGTGCCGGTGGTACTGGCACGAGCACGTTGCTCATGAAAACAGAATCAACATACACAAAAGCTGGTTGGGATTTTGGTTCAACGTGGGACATAAATGGCTCGGTAAATAATGGATATCCTGTATTGCAATCTTTCCAACCTGTGACACATATTACATCGTGTGATGATATTGGAAATATAAATGATAATCTTTCTGGAAGTTATGTGTTGGATAATGATATTACATGTTCAAGAATGATTGGCGATAATTCAAATGCATTTACCGGAGGTTTTGATGGAGGAGGACACACGATTACATTGGCGATTAATGATACTGCGGGAAATTACTATCAAGATGGTCTTTTTTCATGGACAAGGGGCGCGACAATCTCAAATCTTAATCTTGCTGGATCGGTTGAAGTTATTTATGACGCAGGATCACTTATCGGAGATTCGTACAGTACGATGATTGATAATGTACATTCAAGTGCAAACGTGATTGTTGATAGTAACGATGGTTGGGAGCCATATATTGGTGGACTTGTTGGATACATTCAAGACACAGCTATTACAAATAGTTCATCAACGGGTTTTGTTACTTCAAGCGATTCCGCATACGGAATGGGTGGACTAGTTGGATATTCTGATAGCTCGCTAATCAGTACAAGCTATGCAACAGGTAATGTCACCATGAATGGCTCGGATGATCCATGTGGAGTTGGAGGTTTTGTTGGTTGTGAAGAGTCTGGTACAGATATTTCACAAAGCTACTCAACTGGAATAGTTACTGGTCAGGTAGCAGAAAATACTGGAGGATTTGCTGGTATGGTTAACAATGCAAGTATTGAAGATTCATATACAACTGGTAATGTTATTGGAGAAAGTGATATTGGAGGATTTGCTGGATTGATATATGACGCAAGTACAGTTGCGAATGCATATGCAAGCGGTTCTGTGACAGGTGATGGAGATGGACAAAATGGCGGAGCCTTTGCTTCTGCGATTATGGGAGTTAACACAATCAACAATTCATTTGCAGTTGGTCGTGTGATGAGCATGGAAAATTTTGCTGGAGGATTTACTGGTATAGATGCTGGCTCAAACAATTATAATAATGACTATTTTGATTTGACTACAACTGGTCAATCGTCATGTGTATCTTCTGGTGGACTTGATGGATGTAGTACAGTTAATACTGACGGAACAGATGGAAATTATTTCAAAAATAATTCAACAAACACACCGTTAAATAATTGGGATTTCTCAAGTACTCCAGTTTGGGATGCATATCCAAATATGTTACCAACACTCCATGCAATTTCTGCGGACGATCCAAATATTATTTCATTTGATGGTGGAGACGGCTCAGGAGGAAATCCATATCAAATAAGTACATGTGAGCAAGTTCAAGCAATAAATGAGTATCTTTCATCAAGCTTTATTCTTGAACAATCTATCGATTGCTCAAGTTCGGGTAATAACATTATGATTGGTCTGACTGATCCATTTACTGGAACGTTTGATGGAAACGGAAACACGATTACTGTTCGCATTAATGATTCGAGTGGAAACTTTTCAAATGTTGGACTCTTTGCACAAATGAGTTCTGCATCTGTCTCAAACTTGAATATTGCAGGTTCTGTTGAAACACAAGATTATGCCGGGGCACTTGCTGGAGATGCTGAATTTTCAACATTTAACAACGACAGTTCGAGTGCAACACTCACTATTGATGACAATGGTGGTTATGAACCAATTGTTGGGGGTCTTGTTGGGGAATTTAATGGTGGAGCAATCACAAATAGTTATACTTCGGGCGATATGATTGCAAATGGTTCAATTGGAGTTATTGGAGGTCTTGTTGGTGAAGATGATAGTGGAGCAACTGTTTCAACTAGTTACTCAACTGGAAATGTGACAGTAAACAATTCTGATGTAGGTTATGCTGGAGGACTCGTTGGTTTCTTGCACAATACTGGTGATATTTCACAAAGTTATGCGACAGGTAATGTTTCTGCGATAAATTATGCTGGTGGTCTTGTTGGAGGAACGCAAGTTGCAACAATTGAAGATTCATATGCGACAGGTGATGTAAGTGGTCAAAGTTATCTTGGAGGATTTGTTGGAAATGTATGGAACTCTGATATTGAACGTTCATATTCAACAGGCACCGTAACTGGTGATTCTGGTGTTTACGGTGGAGGATTTGCTGGATATGTTACTGGATATGATATTTATTACTCAACTCTTGGTAATTCATTCTCAACTGGCGCAGTTCTTGGGTACGATGGTAACTCTGGAGGATTTGCTGGATATAGTGATGGTTCAAATGCATTTAATAATGATTATTATGATCAAACTGGAACTGGCCAATCTGAATGTGTGTCAGGTTTAGGAGACTTTGAAGGATGTACAAGTGTAAATACATCAGATAGCCCAGATGCTCATTACTTTAAAGGGAATATAGTTCATGCACCGCTTAATACATGGGACTTTACTAGTACTCCTATTTGGGATGCAACAACTGGATTTTTCCCAACACTTCATGCAATTTCTGCGGATGATCACGAAGGTGGACTACTCTTTGCGGGTGGTGATGGATCAAGTGGTGATCCATACCAAATCAGTTCATGTGCTCAATTTGAAAACATATCCCAAGTTCCTACGTCAGCATTTATTCTTCAAAATAATCTTGATTGTTCAGACTCAAGCTATGGAAACAATATAATGGTTGGTAGTGGAGTGTCTCCATTCGCGGGGGTATTTAATGGACAAGGCCATACAATCACGATTGCACTCAGTGATCCAGATGGAAACTTTGATAACATTGGACTCTTTGCTAATACAAATGGAGCTTTAATTTCAAATCTAAATGTCGCTGGAACGATTAACGCGATACGCAATGTTGGTGCACTTGCTAGTTATGCAGAATTTACCGCGTTCGATAATGATAGTTCAAGTGTTACTGTTACCATCGGAGATAATGACGGTTGGGAACCAGAAGTTGGAGATCTTGTTGGATATTCATATGAAAACACTATTTCGAACAGTTGGACTATCGGAACTTTAACTTCAAGTGGTTCGGTGGATGGAATAGGAGGACTTGTAGGTTATGCTGAAAGTAGTTCAATAGTTACAAGTTATTCAACCGGTTCTGTAGTGGTGAACAATGATGATGTTGGTAATGGCGTTGGAGGGCTTGTTGGAGCAACATATGATAGTACAGATATTTCACAAAGTTATGCATTGGGTGCTGTAAGTGATGATACCGGATATTATGTTGGAGGACTTGTTGGAGGAGGTGAAAATTCTACGATCGAAGATTCATATGCCACTGGAAATATTCGAGGTAATGGATATGTTGGCGGAGTTGTCGGTTGGGCAGATTCATATGAAATGGATCGAGTGTATTCAACTGGTTCCGTTACTGGTATTGGTGATGGAGCATACGAAGGAGGTGGATTGTCTGGTTATTTCTACTATGACACCTTAAATGATTCATTCTCTACGGGCTATGTTTCTGGATTTTCAACAAATATGGGAGGACTTGTTGGTCTTGACGATGGTTCAAATGGATATAACGACGATTATTATGACCAAATTACAAGCGGTCAAACTGGATGTACTCAAAATGGTGACAATGAAGGTTGCCTTGGTATTGATACTGTTGGATATCCATCTCCAAATTATTTCAAAGGAAATTCTTCAAACTCTCCACTCAGAACTTGGGATTTTGAAAGTGTTTGGAATACAAACAGCAATTTGTATCCAACACTAAAAACAATCTCAATTGATCAAATCATTCCAGTGATCACGCTTCTTGGTGCGCCGCATGTAATTGTGTATCAAAATCAGTCATACACTGATGCTGGAGCTACGGCCCATGATAATCTCGATGGAAATATTACAAATTCAATCGTTGTTAATAATTCGGTTAATACAAGCACTATCGGTACATATACTGTAACGTATAATGTTTCTGATTCGTCACATAATCCTGCCTCGGAAGTGAGTCGTACTGTAGAGGTTTTTCCTGCAAATATTAGTCAGACAGTTGGATCAACGAGTACTGATATGGATATTTACATTCCACAAACTGTGACAAATGGAACGCTTGACCTCAGTGCTTCTCAAACAGGTACAACAACTGTAACCATTTCGCATAACATTACAATTCATGCAGATACAAATACTGGTGCAGCTATAGTCAGTCTTCCTGCCGGAATTTCGATAACATCTGATTCAGGTTCATGGAATGGTGTTGTTAATCTTCCTCAACCACAAATAAATCCGGTTGTAACACCATCAAGTGGAAATACTGCATCTGTTGATTCATCTCTTGAAGTTGGTCTTGGTGATACGAAGACAACATTCGATAAGGGTGTCAGATTGTTGTTCCCAGGAAAAGCGGGAATGTTTGTTGGTTGGACACGAGGAGGTGTATTTACTCCTATTGTCACTGCATGTATTGCTGATTCACAAGATGCTGGTGATGCACTTCCAACAGAAGGTGATTGTAAGATGAATTCTGGTGGTGATCTTGTTGTTTGGACTAAACACTTCACGACATATGTTGTGTACACTGAAGCTCCGATTATTGTTCCTCAACACAATACTGTAAATAATAGTAGTGGAGGGGGATTTTCTGTTGCGATTGTTCAACCGACTCCAATATCTTCTGCTTCTTCTCTCGACTTCATAATTAATGAAGGTACGGGCAAGACTTCTTCTCCTGTTGTTCTTATCGTTATGAATGCAAGTACGTCTACTGTGAGTGGTTATGCAATTTCTACAAAACCTACATTTCCAGAAAACATTATCAATCCATATGCAAATCCTGCAATCTTCAAGCTTCCAAGTAGTGAGGGAACATATACAATTTATCTTAAGTATTATTCAACAACTGGTACACCGTCTAACGTTATCTCTCATACCGTTATGTATGTTGCAGGCCCTGCTTCTTCCCAAATTTCTCCTGTTGTTGCTTCACCAAGTTACTTTGTCTTCACTCGCACCCTCAAGCAAGGTTCAACTGGTCCTGACGTAAAAGCTCTTCAACAATTCTTGAATACTCATGGTTTTGTTATTGCAAAGACGGGCGCGGGTTCACCTGGCCGAGAAAACTCAACATTCGGAGCGGGTACAGTAAATGCTTTGAAAAAGTATCAAAAATACTATGGTATTAGTCCAAACGGTATATTCGGTCCGGTTACACTTGCTTCAATCAACAAGATTCAGGCAAAAACTTCTTCAGTCATATCTTCTCCAGAACCGGTTTCAAAACCAAAGCCAGCTACTTCTACGACAACAAAGACAGTAACCTCTCACAAGGAATTATTCACTATGGATCTTCAGGTCGGTATGATTAATCCTGAGGTTGTCCTTCTCCAGAAGTTTTTGAACACACATGGGTATATAGTTGCTACAACTGGTCTTGGTTCACCAGGAAAAGAGAACAAAGCATTTGGTCCAGGCACTCAAAAAGCCCTTGCGCAGTATCAAAAAGACCATGGTATTAAGCCTGCTCAAGGTTCGCTTGGTCCAACAACACGAGCATATATCAATAGTCACCAATAAGTAATTCACAGGTACATTATTTGCCCACAAATCTTGCCATATCGTCAAGGTTTGTATCGGAAAAAACCCTTATAAAATAAGGGTTTTTTCGTTTTGACAACCCCAAAAATTGTTGTATAACTATTGACTTTGGGGTTCATATGTGATACTATATAGGGGAGCCTGAATATGGTAAGAAACGAAAGTTGATTGTCATGTTACAGGTTTTTTAGTTACCCGTGCATGGGAAACTAAACTTCTGTTCAAAGTTGGCGAAGCGTAATCGCCAAATTATGCACAAGTATTTTAAACAGTCCCTGCAGTCCCTCGTTGCCTTTCCTGTTCTGGCAGCGAACCTTGCACTAAGCCCTTTTTCCGGGGGATTAGTCGGGTCACCAACTGCAGCAGTTATATCTCCCGATTCAAACAGGCCCCTTTCTTCGATGGTCACTGTTAACCAACAGTCAGACGACCTTGCTGAAAAGGCTCAAAAAATTGACGCGTACTTTGCAAAAAATAATTTTCCGCTCGCAGGTCAAGGTCAAAAACTTGCCTCTGCTGCAGAAAAGAATGATTTGCCTTGGACACTCGTTGCGTCAATTGCAGTCATAGAATCAACAGCCGGCAGAGAAGCTTGTCCAAACGATAAAAATAACGTTTTCGGATGGAATTCATGTCATGGTCCAAAGTTCGATTCTATAGACGATGCAATCAATACGGTTGCAGAAACTATTTCGGGTAATCGCGATGCGACATCCAAATACTACGAGGGTAAGAAACTCTCAGATATTTTAGAAACATATAACGGTCGTGCAAACCCTCTTTACGTCAAAAAAGTAATGTGGGTCATGGATCAGATTGAGCAACAGCCGATTGCATCAAATGCATCTGATACCAAAGCATAAATTTACCAGTTCGGCTAAATGCCCCGTGTCGCTATGCGACACGGGGCATTTGTTTTACTTTGTTCTACGTATTTATTGGCACCCAAGGTATGATACGACAATAGCGGCCGTCTCAGCGCGCAGTGTGAGTCCTCCAAGCGACGCAATCGTACAACCTAGCTCTTTGGCTCGTAATATTTCTTTGTCTGCAAATCCACCCTCTGGGCCGATAAACAGATTTTTTGCCTCAATTCGTCTGGATGGTATTTTTCCGCTTCCATCAAATAAAATTGTTTCTTTTGGGTTAATTGCGGTTATGGCTTTTTCAAATGATATTGGTTCGGCAAGTGTCGGTAATATTGTACGTCCTGATTGCTCAGCCGCCTCAAGGATTATTTTTTCTAAACGAATTTTGTTGAATCCTGTTTTGACTGTACGTTCGGTAAGAAGAGGAACAATCTGTGATATGCCAATCTCAGTTGCTTTTTGAACAACAATTTCAAAATTTTCTCTGCGAAGGATTGAAACGTATAGTGTTATATTCTTTTTTGTTTCTCGAGTAATTCGGGTTCGAGTTACAATTGAAAGGGAAGTACTTTTCTTGCTCATTCCTTCAATAATTGCCTCACTTTCATTACCTTTGCCGTCACACAAAATAACCTTGTCTCCTGTTTTTAATCGAAGGACAGAGTGCCATTGTGAGATAAGGTGCATGTCCGAGACATTGATAATATCTTTTTCAAGGTCAAATTGTCCGATAAATCTGTGATATCTCATACTTTTTTCAGTATAGCTTCTATTCCTTTATTTTTCCAGCGGCGATTTCGATTGGATCGGCATTTCTCAAATTACGAATCATTGATGGTGATAGGATTGTTGTGTGTGGGCTGTTGTCGAGAGCGCAGGCTATTTCATATAAATCTCTCTCGCTTCCAATCCAGTTGTATCCAAATTTTTTAAATATATCAAAACGGTTCGAAAAACTTCTAAGTGTCTTTTTGCCATTGTCCAAAAAGTACTCATGAAAATATGTCATTGCGAGTTCTCTGACGGATTTGTAAATTGGTTCACGGTAACGCAACACAGCATGTGTTGTTTTTGAAATTGCTCCAACATATCCGTCTTTTTTGAAGAGTGCAACGACATGGTCACAGTCTGCAGTGTTACGTACGTCGACTTTGAGATCAAGGAGGTATGTATCGTATCCATGATATGCAAGAATGGTACATGCGAGCATCGCACCTTCAATACAGCTTGCCTCGTGTGCGTGTATTGTGTGTAATGGCGAGCGAACAATAGGCTCGTTTTCGTCGTGTCGCATCGGAATCGTATTGATATAATCCTGAGCTTTTTGTGGGGTTGAAAGTTTGTTAAAAATTTTTATTACATCGTCGCTGAGATTTTTTTTGATGCGTATATTCATGTGCAAGTATATGATACCAAATAACAAAAGAGACCGATACGGTCTCTTTTGTTATTTATTTTGCGCGAGATTTCTTTTGCTTTTTGTTCTTGAGCATTGTTGCCTTTGCTGCGAGGCGCTTTGCTGTCTTGTGGGGATGTCTGGTAAATTTCTTTGGACTGACACTTGTTTTTCTTTTTGCCATATATGATTTTGTAACACCATGTCATGCATAATTGAATGCGAGACATTTTTATCTATTAATGATTATGCATTGATTATACTACAAAATATATTGTTTTACAATATATTTTTGTATTGTATTGTCAGACCCGATCCGCCTAGTGTCATACTTGCAATCTGCTTTCCTTTTTCCTGTTCGAGTTGTTTTTTGAATTTTGTAAAAATATTTTTAAGTAATGGTGTCAATTTTTTTTCTGCTTTGTTTTTGATAAAAAATTTTGCGTCTATCTTTTGGTCTGTGATTTCTGGCATTTCTCCGTTTTGAGTGATATTGCCAGAAACTTTGATATCAAAGATGGAATTTTTAATAACTGCATCAAATACCAAATAATTTCCTTTTTGATTTATATTGAGGTCTTTTAATTCGGATGATGACGTATCTTTTTTGATTGATTCGGAAATCATATTTTTTAGTGATTCTTCAAGGTGCTGTACATCCATAATAAGAGTTTCTTCTTTTGGCTTTGCGATGTCTGTTTTTTCTAGACTGGCTTTGTCGTTTACTAGAGCCTCTGTTTTTGTGGTAGGTGTTCCTATTGTTTCAGTTGAATGTTGTGACGTGTCATAGTGTGGTAGTTCAACTGCCACTGATGAATCTTTGGTTGTCATCAAAATTTTCTTTTTAAGTGTATCGATGGCTACCAACTCATTGGCTTTAGAGTTTTTTGATTGTTCTATTGTGCGGGTATTTTGAGGATTTCCTTTTGTCTCTGGTGTGGGTGTAATTTGTTGTGATTGAGATTCGGACATTGGATGCATGAGACCCAGAGCAAGCATTGCTACGCCCTTTTTTAATACTGATTTATTTTTTCTAATAGTATTTGGTGTGTTTGGTGATTCCATGTCCTAATCATAGGTTATTTGATGACAAAAATCAAAAGTATCTATGTATAAAAAGTCACTGCATATTGTGCAGTGACTTGATGTGGTTTGACTAAAACTATTTTTTCAGCTTGTTCTCTTTGGAATACTTTTTCCATATTTTTTCCCATGGCGTGCGATATACCGCCAAAATCACCTGATCCCAATATTTGCCTTTTTTGAAATAGTGTTTTGGAATCCGTGCTTCTTCGACATATCCACACTTGTTGGCGTAAGCTAAACTTCTTTTGTTGTACGCAATAACATCGGAATAAATTTTACGAAGATTGAGTTCATTGAAGGCGAATTCCAGCAGCAGCATTTTTGCCTCGCTTCCGTATCCTTTGCCCCAATAATCTTTGTTACCGATAAGGGAGCCTGTTTTTGCGGTTCCGTCGATGTAATTGATGTTGTGGAGCCCCATTGATCCAATGAGTTCATTCGTTTCTACGTCGACGATTGCGAGAGTTACGTTTTCGCTCGTCGTTTTTGAGACTCGTGTCATCCACGCTCGTTCGTCTTCGAGTGAAGCGGGAAGTACACGCCGTACGTATTGTGTTACGTCTGGGTCATTCATCCATACTTGGAATAAATGCAGGTCCTCTTCGAGAACCGGGCGCAAGATAACTTTGTTACCCTTGCGGAAAATAATGGTTTTCTTTTCCATTGTCTATTGATTTTGTAATGAACAAATAAAAGACCGTCTCTGTATATGAGGCGGTCTTTTGGTGGATCAAATTGCAAACGTGAGTAGTTAGTTTTTATTTCCATACACCACAAGGCCGCCCCAGATATACATCTGGAATACTGAATCGGCGATATTACATGTATGAAAATTAAAACTTTTCATAAATTCATATTATAACGTACAGATACTATTGTCAAGTTTTTGTAAGGTATATAAATAGTGGCCTGTAAATATTTTTTGTTTTTGCGTATCTGTATTTTTGTGTTATAGTAAATTCAACAAAACTTTTCAATCATGATCTTTAAAAATATAATATTGCTCGATGGAAGTCTGGGCTTCCCGCTGTACCACCCTGGTTTGGGTGTCAAAATTCTTATTGTTGGTATATTGTGCTTTTTGGAGACGATATCAACAACTGTGTATCTTCATCGATACCGAACGCATAATTCATTGAAGTTAAATCCGGCTGCGGGTTATTTTTTTGAATTAATTCTCTGGCTGACAACGGGAATCAAAAGTGCTTTGTGGGTAACAATCCACAAAATTCACCACAAGTTCTCGGACAAAAAAGGCGATACGCACAGTCCTCGAATCCCTATGAATTTTTTGGGATTTAACATAACTGGTCCGCTTGTTCCATTTTTGAAATACTTTGCTTTGTATTCGGATGTAGATAAAGTGCCGGAACGGATTGCAAAAGAGTTGGCTCACGAAAGTAAATTTTCGAGATTTGTTTTTCATAAACTTTCTTTTGTGGGTCCGATAGTTCTTTTGTCTTTTGGCATATTCCTTTTTGGGTTATCTGCTTTGTGGATGTGGGGTATTGTATTTTTGTATTTACCGGTTGTTGCAGGCGTGGGAGTTAATGGCTTTGGACACATGAATCATGATCTTCACGAAGAAACTCGTGATCACGCACATGACCTTTTGTCATTTATCGAAAAACTTCCAAAGTGGGCTTACTGCACATTTTGGCCGGCATGGTTTTCTTTGAAGACACTTTTGAACTTTATGACAGGGGGAGAATACCGTCATTACATTCATCACTTCAAACTCAACTCCGCGAGACTTACTCTCAAAAGATTTGACTTTGACATCGGATGGGCAGTTATCTATTTTCTTTGGTTGGTTCGACTGGCCAAAGATATTAGATATATTTCAAACAAAGACAACAATAGGTTGCTGCGTTTGGGATAAATATGTTTTTAAAATTATAAAATCGCTTTAACTAATTTGTTAAAGCGATTTTTTTAATATATATCTAATTACTTATTTCGATTTGCTTTTGCTTCCAACAAGAGCTCTTTGTTTGTGAACTTTTTGCGTTCGATTTTTGTGAACGGATCCTCTAACTCTCCGCCACCTGACGGCCGAATCATTCTCACCCAATCAAAACGGTCTGACAGTCCTTTTTTGTTGCCCTCCGGGTTTTCACGGGTGTAGTGAATGATGGAGCAGTTGGGAACTCGGCCCCATTCTTCTTCTGTTGTCAAAAAGTCATTGATTTTATGCAATGACATTCTTTCGAGGATTATTCTAAATACTCGCATCGTATGTCCATGACATGTGGCGATTACGTTTTTGCCGTCACATTCTCGTGCGAGTGTGTCCAAAACAATTTTTACTCTTTCGCAGACATCCGCGATACTCTCACCTTGTGGTGGGCGAAAGTAGAATGGTTGTTCTTTGTAGAATTTTTGCTGATCTCTATAATTCAAATCGCGAACTGAAGGCGGAATAACATTAAATAATCCACCGTCTCTTTCCCTGATGTTGAAATCAATCATCCAATTGGCATTGGGAAGATTAAGATACGCTGCCGTTTGCATGGCCCGCACGTTGTTTGATACAAGCATTCGGTCAAAGTCAATGAAATTGTTTTCCTTAAACCACTTGCCGGCTGTTTTTGCCTGCGTGATGCCTTGTCGTGTGAGTTTGTATTGCGATTCGTGAAGGTCAAGAAATTCGTCTGTGAAAAAAGATTCGTTTCCCGTTTTTTCAAATTGTTTTCGAACAAGATTTCCTTCGGATTGTCCATGTCTTACGAGGAATAAATTTTTTGGCATTCCCATTGTATTTGTATTATTTGGTGACCAAAGCAGAACAATGTCCTCCTTTGGTCACCAAATAATATCTTTCAAAAAAGCTTCTTAATTTGATACTACAACAAAAGCGTATTTATCTCAATATTATTTTGTGCTGGAATTTTTTGATATGCTATAATTATTTTGTAAAATTCATGCATAAAAAACGGATTATCTTTAGCAGTATTATTGCTGTCATATTAATGACCGGTGGTTTGAGTGCGCTGTCGGTGTCTGCTTCGAATGTACCTACGCGCAATCTTGGAGCTCATGTGTCACGAAATGAGTATGTTGACGGAGAAATTCTCGTTAAATACAAAAAAGACAAGGTTAATTTGGAAACACTTTCTGGTCGCTTGAAAGCGACCAATCTGACTGCAGTCAAATCACTGGGCGTCAAACGATACATTAAAAAGAGTAATTTGTCTGTACTTTCTGTTTCAAGTTCACAAAGCCTCGATGCAAAAGTTGCTGAATTGAAAGCTGACCCAAACGTTGAATATGCAGAACCGAACTACAAACGATACGTTTCGGATATTCCGACAAATGATACATATCGTGATCGATTGTGGGGGCTTGATAATACAGGTCAAACGATTGCGGGTGATCAGGGTACTATTACGGGAACAGCCGGTGCTGATATTCATGCTGTAAATGCATGGAATATTAATGAAGGTACCAACGCAAGTGTAATAGTTGCTGTGATTGATACCGGTGTTGCATATAATCATCCAGACCTTGCTGCAAATATGTGGGATGGAAGTAATTGTAAAGATGAAAATGGTGTGGCGATTGTTGGTGGATGTAATCATGGATATGATTTTGCAGATGGTGATGCGACTCCACTTCCGGTTGATTCATCTCATGGTACACACGTATCAGGTACTATTGCCGGAGTAAAAAACAACAGCAAGGGTGTCGTTGGAGTTGCTCCGCATGTCAAAATCATGGCAGTGCGTTTTGGTTTTGATGTTGCTTCAGAAGTTCAAGCGATTGATTTTGCGACTCAGAATGGCGCAAAAGTTATTAATGCGAGTTATGGTGGTAGTACTTTTTCACAAGCAGAATATGATGCTATCAATCGATTCAGAGCTGCTGGTGGAATATTCGTTGCAGCTGCTGGTAATGATGGTCTCAATAACGATTCAAATCATTCATATCCTTCGGACTATGATTTGGATAATATTATTTCCGTTGCGGCAACTGATCAGCACGATGCACTTGCCAGTTTTTCTAATTTTAGTACGACATCTGTAGATGTGGGTGCGCCAGGGGTAAATATTTTGAGTACCATTGCCGATAGTTTACAGTTTGTTGAAAATTTTGCTTCTACTACCTTATTTTCTATACCGACTAATTGGACGCGAGGAGGTGTCACAACCAATCATTGGGGTGTGTTGAATTATGGTGGAAACAAAGCACTCTTTGGTGATACGATTCAGTTTCCATATACAAAAAATTCTGATACAACGATTGATTCGCCAACTATAAATCTTGGTGGTACAACAACAGGGGCTACAATCAGTTTTAATGCGATGTGTGATACAGAATATACGACGACTGATTGGAGAGATTATATGGAGCTTGAATATAGTTCCGATGGTTCAACATTTACTCCCGCACAAGATCCATTTTATGGAGGTGATTTTCAGTGGGATGAAGCGTACTTGAATGGTAATACTGGTCCTGGTGCGGCGTCATATTTTTTCAGTGGTGTCCCTATTCCAACCCAAGATCTAACTTCGAATTTTAAATTTCGTTATCGCTGGGTGACAAACGCCACAAACAATCACTTTGCCGGATGCTCTGTTGATGATATTAGTGTTGATGCCGTTGGTGATGGGTCTGATGAGCGATATGATTATTACTCAGGTACATCAATGGCAACGCCACACGTTGCAGGTCTCGCGGCGCTCTTGTTTGGATATCAACCAACACTCACTGCTGCACAAGTGCGTTCAACGATTTTATCTTCCGGAGATTCGCTTTCATCATTGGCCGGCAAGACTGTTACAGGGAAGAGAATTAATGCAGCGAATGCACTGCTTGCTGTTGATCCAGTTAAACAAATAACATCATTTGCGTTTGCTTCACCTGCTGCGACAGGAACAATTTCTGAATCAGGTAAAACAATTACGTTTACTGTTCCTCATGGCACTACAGTAACGGCTCTTATTCCAACTATTGCAATCAATGGTGCAACTGTTAGTCCTGCTTCTGGTGTCGCAGAAGATTTTACCAGCCCTGTTGTATATACGGTTACAGCACATGATGGTTCAACACAAGCATATACAGTTACTGTAACTGTCGCTCCAAGTAGTGATGCAAATATTATTTCATTTGCCTCAACCTCACCGGCAAGTACAGGCCAAATCACTGCGACAAGTGTATCACTCACACTTCCATATGGTACAAGTCTTACAAACCTTCCAATATCTATAACACTTTCTGATGGTGCAACTGTTTCTCCTGCATCGAGTACGATTTCTTTTGTTGATGGTGTACCAATGACGTTTGTTGTAACCGCACAAGATGCAACAACAACACAGGCGTATGTTGTTACCGTGCATGTAAACCCTCCGTCTGATTTGACTGTATTGACTGCTGCAATTTCTTCCGCGCAAACTCTTCATGATGCTGCTGTTGAAGGTACTGTTCCTGGACAATACGCAAGTGGTACAAAATTAATTCTTCAGACAGCAATTAATGCAGCAGCTGCGCTAACGAATGCAACAATCCAAAGTGTTGTTGATCAGATGGTGACAACACTCAATCAAGCGGTAACTACATTTAACGCCAGTCTTATTCCACCATCAAATATGACAATCCTCGCTGCTGATATTGCAACTGCACAAGCCCTTCATGATGCTGCTGTTGAGGGAACATCTCCTGGACAATTTGCGACTGGAACAAAAGTAATTCTTCAATCTGCCATTGATTCTGCGCGTGTATTAACTAGCACAAGTTCGCAGAGTGTCGTTGATCAAATGGTAACAACACTTGATCAAGCCGTTACAGCATTTCAAAATGGCATGGTAGACAATGTCCCACCCGTAATTACTCTTTTGGGAGATAGTACTGTGACAATAAATTTTGGTTCAGTATATACCGATGCTGGTGCAACCGCTCATGATAATCTTGAGGGTGATATCACCTCGCGTATTGTTACTATAAATTCAGTAAATACTTCTTCTCCTGGTACGTATAGTGTGGTTTATAATGTAAGTGATCTAGAGGGAAATAGTGCGCAAGCTGTTCGTATGGTTGCAGTCAATCATCAAGCTGTTGTTAATAATGGTGGCGGTGGTGGAGGGGGCGGAGGAGGTGGAAGCAGTGGAGGTGGCAGTAGCGGAGGAGGTAGTAGTCATATCACATCAGTTGTTTCAACCGTTATTGCAACATCGACAACATCTATTGTACAAACACAAAACCAGACTATCGTGCCTGTTGTTTCAGATCAATCAAAAACAATTACAAACGTTACTAGTGGAAGTATCAAAGTAAATAATAACCAATCAACTTCGTATACATTTTATCGCACGTTGAGTCTCGGTATGAGCGGTCCGGATGTATTTGTTCTTCAAAAATTTTTAAATAGTCATGGGTTTATTATTGCAACTTCGGGACCTGGTTCAAAAGGCAAAGAAAATACATATTTTGGTTTAAAAACTCAGAAAGCTGTTAAAGCGTTTCAAAAAGCTCAAGGAATTTCGGCAATCGGAGTCGTGGGTCCGATGACTCAAAAATCTATTGAATCAAAAAATAAATAAAAAAGACCATACAAAATATAGTCTTTGTTATTTTATTTTTTAATACAAATGCTGCTATGCGGCGTATTCGGCGGAAAATTTTTCATATAATTTGCTGCCGAGTGTCTCTGCTCGTTTAAGCCCTTCGGTTCGTTCGAGTAAAAATAATGGGAGGGAATCAAGGCCGTATGTGCCTGCTGCAATGCCGGTGCATACTGCTGCGAGTGTGTCGATATCGCCACCCATATTAATGCTGTGTTGAAGTGCTTCAAATGCCGTTGAACTGTGTTTGAGTACATATACTGCATTGAGTGCCGTTTTCATTGCTGCACAGGGAAGACCATAAATATTTTTATCCCATTTTATATATGGCAGTGGCTGCTCGCCGTGAAGAAACAAATAATCGTTTTCAGAGAGCTGGTCTGGTGTTGGCAATGCTTCGATTTTGTCCAGTGTGGTTTTGATAGCACTGTCGCCGATATATGCATGCAAAAACAAAACAAGGTCGTCTGCTGTGCCTTTTTCTCTCAAAAAATGCCAAGCAGTAAGTGCTGTCAGGTAGCTTGCTTTTCGGCCCAATTCGTTTGGGTGAGTACAGTCTGCATTGATCGTAGCGTAAGATCCTACATTGCTTTTTTTGATAAAGGCTAGAGGTACAGCTCTCATGACTGGTGCGTTGCCTGGGTCTTCACGTGATGCTTGTGCTTTGCGTACCTCATCAATTGTTTTTGCGCCTGTGTACCAATCTTCGATAGATCCGTGCCCATCTCTCGGATAACCCTTTGTCTGTTTGTCGGTCTCGTATTCATGTTTGAACTTTGCCAACAAAAGATCAATTGAAAACGCTTCACTAGAAAGCAGTGCTTCAACAAGTCCAAACGTATGTTCGGTGTCGTCAGAATACGTGCCGGGAAGAATGTTGTTTTCTCCTCCTTTCCATACGTTTACAAATTTGTTGAAATGGATATTCTGTTTGATCCATTCCCGACTTTTGAATTCAATACCGACACCAAATGCGTCGCCGATTGCTACACCCTTTAAGGTGTGGATGATTACTTGCTTCATGTAGCTATTGTATTTTATGTTAAACAATTTTGTATATACTACAATATAAAATTAAACTTGTAAAGTTGTCATATAATAGAATTATTTTTATGAGATATTATTGAAAAATAAATGATATAATTAAAACAAATTCTTTTTTATGTTACCAGATATCCTCGTGCAAGGGTTCGAGCTAGTAGTGGCCGTTGCATCTGTACTAAGCGAGCAGCAGCTCGCAAGAGGAAAGTCGAACGGTTGGGTTTGGGCCATTGCAGCCTCTGTTCTGACCGGATTTTTTTTCTTACTAAGAGAACACACGATCTTAGCATTGGTGGAAATGCTGAACGTACCATTCTCGATATACGGATTTCTTTAAGTGGAGAAGTAATGTAAATAAAACAACAAAAATAGATAACTATATGGTGTATAGCGCGATATTAGTTATTCTTATTTACTTTTTCTGTAAAGGATCTGAAGATCATGAGAATGTACAAACAGTTGCTTCGGCAATGTTCTTAGTTGGTGGACTCCTTATTGCAAGGGGTAAAAAAATTGGGTGGTGTATGTATATAGTCGCAGACGTACTTTTAGTGTATGTTTTGCTTGATAGCAATGATTATATTTTTGTTTGCTTTCAAACTGTGTCGATTTACATATCTGTCCGAAAGGCTTTTTTAAAAAAATCTACTAGCAAAAAAAGCGACTCAAAAGAGTCGCTTTTATATTATTGGTTTATTCAAAACAAATTCAGTTGATTGTTGTTTTTGGCAGCTGGTGTGTGTAAAAAAAATTCTTTCGCGATTTCACGCATCCTTTCTTTTATCTTGTCTTTAACAGCAGAGTTTGCCAAATATTTTTTTAACTTGAGTGTTTGATATATACGCACACACGCCGCATAACATAATTCGTTTTCATGATTTTCAAGTCCCTTTGCATACTCTTGAATTCCCTCAGACAAGGTAACATACTTTCCTCTAATCTTTTTGCCCTGAGCGAGGTAATTTTTGAGCGTGTTAAAAATTGTTTCAATGCTGGCCAATTTTTCTTTGGCGAGCTGCGATTTGGTTTTGCGCATAGTATTATGTATTTAGTGGTTACCGCAAGAGACGAGATGTCTGCTGGGGTAGCCACTAAAAATACTTCAAAAAACCTCTTTTGTGTTTATAATAGAATGATAAAATATGTTTGTCAAATGAGTTTTATGTAATGCAAAGTGCATCTTTTGGGGTTTTGGATACGTATAGTTACTGTGGAGTATGAATAAATATTTGGAAAAATTAAAAAGATTCAAAAAACATGCGGACCATACTTTGTTGTTCCGCGTAATCTTTTTTTGTATAGGGTACCTTATAATTACTTCTATTATTATAGAAGATCTTCTTGAAGATAAAATTAGTATATTTCTTGCATTAATCGGTTTGTGTGTGGGAGCTTTTATGGCTTTTGCAACACGAGATGTGTTTCTTACTCACTGGAAAGAAAGTAACAATACGATAGCGATACATTTTGATTTTTCTGCAACACTCTCAGTTTTTTTGTATATCTTTTTTATCCTAACCAGAAACTGGTTTTTTTCACAATGGATTATTCAAAAAAATCTTGATTCTTTTATTTATTCAAGTATTGCCGGAGCAATGTTGATGAGGCTTATTGTTGTATTCAGAAACTTCAAACGAATCCTTTTGGAAAAAAAGATTCCGTAAAAAGTTATTCAGTTTGTGTGTTATAAAAATTATATTATCAAACCAAACACAAAAATAATCACAAAAAACGTAACTAGGTTTGAAAACGAATCAGAGAAAAACTTTTTCCAACGCAATTTTGGATCACAATTTCCCCAAAGCAGCGCTTGTCCAACCATTGGTATAATGAAACAAAGCCAAATGGCAGCCAATTCACCGTACGCAACGGCAGAATTAATACCAAAAGATTTTTGTTTTACCATAACAAAAGCGATAAAAGCAGATGTCAAAAAAGAGAGAAGCATTTGTACAAGATAGTATTTCCACATTTTTGGCTTCATCTCATTGATTTTGTTCTCCTGAGCCTCTTTTGAGAGCTTATTAAAACCAAGTGCCTCTAAATGTATTTTACCCATCGGTGTAGACTTTGAATACCACATTGTACCGATGACCGCACTGATAATCGAACCCAAAATTCCAAGAAATATAATTGTGGACATGGTCTTGTTGGTTAATCTAATAACAGACTGATTTTAACATATTTGGGTGTAATAAGGAAAAACAAAAAAGAGATACCTGTTGGCATCTCTTGTATAGATAATTATTTTACTTTTGTTGTTTGGGTGATAACCAAATGTAGGTATCGTCATATTTTAGACGCTGATCAATTTCGCGGTCCATTTGATAACACCATTTTCCAGTAAAGTAACGAAATATCCATAGCATCCAAATGTTTCCTTTGTTATCAATCACTGGAAATAGATTTCCGCCCTCGCCCTCATAAAGTATTTTTTTGCCATCTTTGATGTGGCGAAGGCACATATCATACACATTCCCAATTGCAATTATGGGGAATATGTTATTGAGTTTTGCTTCAGAAATCATTTCTTTTTGCGTGTTACGCAGCCTTTTTGCCCAAAAAAGAAATAGTTAAGATTTTTGGTGCTGATTTGTACTCAAAAAAACGTCTTCTGTTGACGTTTAGACGCATTCTTGGTCTCGAAGGATTCAAACCCCTTGATTGTGTTGGTGAACCCGAAGAAATGATTCTCGCTATGCATTACGCCGTGCTTCGCAAAGAATATACAGGAGAGCCTGCAATGAAACTTTTTGAAAAACATTTTCCGGCAACTTATAATTTTGATGAGATTGAGCAAAGGGTATTTACTGATATGTGAGCTAGGCCGTATATATTCAATGTAATACATACATGTTTGGTTTCTGGATTTTTTTGTTAATATACTTGATATGCTTTCCAAAAAATACAAAAATGTTCATCGTTCATTAAAAATTTGCAAGACACATTCTGGGCTTGGTGTTGTCACGCTCGAGCCGATAGAAAAAGGTGGTTTTATTATTGAATATACTGGGACTGTTCTAAATAAGGAGCAAGCAGACAAGCGGGGAGGAAAATATTTGTTTGAAATAAGCAAAAATCGATTTATTGACGGGTCTGGTCGTTCAAATACTGCACGGTATTTAAATCATTCATGTAAACCAAACTGTGAAGTGAGTATTCGTGGTGGATGTATTCTTGTTTTTGCAAAACAAGCAATAAAATCCGGAGAAGAACTCGAATATGATTATGGTAAAGAATATTTTGATGAATTTATTACCAAACATGGTTGTCGTTGTGGAGCAAAAAAACATCTGTATTGATTGAAGCATTTTTGTTGTTGATATAAAGGTAATAATAAAAGGCTGATCTTAAAATAGATCAGCCTCCATTGTTTTTTTTGAACATTACGCTTTTTTCTCCTCTTCCTTGAGCAACTCAATCAAGGCTTCTGCCTCGTCAATTTTTTCCTGGATTGCTTCGGCGGGGAATTCTTGTTTTGCCCACTCCGTCATGAAGGTGAAGCTTGTGTGAAAGGGTTTCTGAATGGTCAGAACCTCAAGCGGGGTTTTGTTCCATTCTTGAGATAAGCCGAATACGATTTGCTGTATCCATGCAACGGACATTGATTGGCTCCGGTCCGCATCCCTCAAAATTTGGGCAGGCAGCGGCAGTGCAGAACCATCATCTTTATACGGGAATTCCGTAGCAAGTATGTAGTCCAGGGCAAGCGACATGAGGTGCTTGTCTTCGGGTAATATGTACCGAGTCAGGGCAAATATTGCTTCCTTGATGTTTTCACTGTCAGGTCCTGTCGTGCCTGAATGATTGAAGTCATGAAATAACGCGGCGATCAAAAGCGCGCGTTTTTCGTTGTCAGATAAACGGTTGCCATAATACTGGCATGCCTTGTAACACAAGTACAACACATGGAACATGTGCCGGAAATTGTGGTAGGGGTTCCGAAGGTTGTTGGCGTTGTTAAACACCACTTGGAAGTAGTGTATTAAATTTCCCTTGTAAACACCTTTGGTGTTTCTGACGATTTCAGGGATTGTCCCTATTGCATGCGTGTGTGCGCTGTTCATAATTGTTTGATTTTAATTGTTAAACTCCGTTGCCTCCCTCTAGTAATATATCGAAGGAATCAAAGGAATTTAACAATTAATTATGTCAAAAAATGCATTCGATTTGATACTACAATAATATAAAAATAAGTCAATGTTTTGAAAAACAACGAATTTAAAAAGAGTTTGACAAAAGAAAATAATAGCGTAGATTTTAAAAGAACAAACATCTTTAAAATAATATAGATATGGGAAAAATACTCAACAGGAGATTTTTTGTTGTAATTCATACGATAAAAAATGGATTACTTCATGCACTTTATGAGACTGCTGTAGCAAAACAGGCTGGCGCTGATGGAATTTTTTTGATTCCAGATTATGCAAAAGGGGATAAAAGAGCGACGGTAGATGATCAGTTTCTTTATGTAAAAAAAATTAAAGAAAATTTTCCGGACTTTTTGGTGGGTGTTAACTTTTTGACATCAACTGAGATACTTGTTCCAAGGATATATGACATTCAGCCTGATTTATATCAGACTGACAATAGTTCTATATCAAAAATTGATAAGTCATTGCTACCCCATACAGAATTTTTTATTGGCCTTGCTTTTAAATACTCTAAAAATGTTCACCTTACGGGTGATGCACTAAAAGAGTATTGCGAAAAAGTTTCCAGTCTTGCGGATGTCCCAACAACAAGTGGTGATGCTACCGGTGTGGAAGCAGATATACATAAGATTCGTGAAATACATTCTTATTTACCTGCGAGCAGCCGTCTTGGTATTGCGAGTGGGTAACAGAAGAAAATGTTCACGTGTATCTTCGTGAAGGTGTAACAGATTTCTTGGTTGCAACCTCTCTCATAGAAAAGATTAGTAAAGAAGATGGTGCTGACATCTTAAGCCTCTCAAAAGTTTCTAAAATGGCAGAAATAATACATTCATATCATATTTAAAAATTTTTACTCAAAACCCTTATTTTTCAAATGAGGGTTTTTATAATGTTTCGAATGTGGAATAATGTTTGATTAGTAATAAAAAAGCTAACTAGATAGTTAGCTTTTTCTTGAATTTTTTTTATTGTTTGCTGTTGTTTCAAGTTCGTCGAGTGTTTCTTTGGAAAAGGAATGCATGATAACTACATATATACCATGCTTAGTTTTTTTAATTAATGGTTTTAATTTTAGTTCATTTACAACACTAGTACATAACTTCATGTCACTTTCAATTTCCAGTTCTCCGCAAAGAACAATTGTATTGTTGAATCTTTGGGCGACTCCTTCTCGTATCGAATCAAAAAGTTTCCATATCTTTTTTATTAATTCCAGTTCGTTCTTCATTTTTTTATAATTGAGATTTATTGCCTCGCCCCTGCTTCCATAAAGAAATAGGGAAGAGGCAACAAACAACGACCAAACATGTCAAAATACTATTATTGGCATAATAGTATAAATAAAAATTATGTCAAATCTCCTTATTGACATAATGCATTATAATATGTTACTATGAAAATAAATATTTAAAATAGATGGAGAACGAAATTAAATTAACTAGTGACGAAAAAATTTTGTATGAAAGAGCAAAAAAAATTAATCCCAATTTAACTAGGGAGGATTTCCTTTTAAGGAGGGAAAAAGCTTTGGAAAGAAGCAATTTGAGACCTATTGTCGTTATACAAATAGGCGGAACTATTATTATAGGTAATAATAGTTCATCTTTAGTAGACCAAGACCAACTCAAAGAGTCCTTTAAAGAGGACGATGATAACAGAAAATGAAGAAATAAACGTAAAAAGTTACAACCATTCTTATGAATGGTTTTTTTGTTGTAATTTTAATTGTTAATCTATTTGTATCATAGTCAAGAAAAAATAAACATTGAAAAATAAGGTTAAAAAATTTGCTCCCGTGTCAGGTGCGGATTATTGACTTTATGGCATTTATATGTTATCATTCTAACAAATAATTAAATTCTATGAGAAGAAACATACTGATTGTCGTAATCGCTGCGGTTTTATTGGCGGTTTTTTTCAAAGTAAGGAATTCGTCAGACGACGATAGTAATTACAAAGACGAACGTGTTCAGAGGCTGATTAGTTTTTTTGACGCATTGCCAACAGCAAATATTGAGACAGACACTTTTAATGAAAGTATTGTTTGTCGCGAACATCAAAGCGGCCTGATATTTTGCGGTATTGTTGGTGGAAATAAATACCTGATGGCTACACACCCGTTATATATAAATAAGAACAGTGTACTGGACCCATTTCTCTGCACACGAATCTTGTATTAATTATTGTATGTTAGCGAAACTTTTTTAACAAATTGATTCGGTGACATTTTAAGTGCTGAATGAATTCGTGAATTGTTGTAAACATAT